>Ga0315272_10000003_pt1 | contig 141806 bp, 199 predicted proteins | sample C3_middle_MG_FD_203918 | JGI IMG/M metagenome (GOLD analysis project Ga0315272, IMG submission 203918) | Sediment microbial communities from Yellowstone Lake, YNP, Wyoming, USA - C3_middle | ecosystem: Environmental > Aquatic > Freshwater > Lake > Sediment | place: USA: Wyoming | collected...
TGTGGTCAACCTAATTTTCATTTTCTTGAACAGGTACTATGCGTTTTTTATCAAAGAAAATCCTCTTAACAAGATGACATACTACTGGGACGAATTTTTGATTGATATTAGGAACCATGAATATTTATACTTATTTAATTATGATGATAAAAGGAGAGAGCTTGTTTGCAGTGTTATACAAGAGTTTAAAGAGGCTAAGAATTCTGAAATTTTTAAAAAGTTTGTTACTGATTTTGTTGGAGGATTTAAGGTTTGTTTGCCACAACATGATAAGATAAGGTCTAAGATGTTTGAGTATTTTTTAATTACGTTACAGCAATTAGAAGATAACAACTTGCAGTATTTTATTCACAATCATGCGGTGGAAATATTAAAGGCGCACGCTTGGGGATTAAGGAAGTTCGGAGACCCGGTTCACATTCAATTAGGTCATCTTATTGGAGATAATGCTATGCACCGTCTTAGGAATTATTATGATTCGTTTGTTAAAGGTAAACAAGGCAGGCCGGTTTTTGGCGGTTTACAAGGAGAAGAATTTTGATTTCAGTAAATAATCGTTTTTGGGATAAGGTCAATAAGAAAGGAATTCACGATTGCTGGCCGTGGCTGGCTTTTAAAAACAGACTGGGTTTTGGTACTATCCGTGTTGGTGATAGGATGATTTTTGCTCATTATTTTTCTTATGAGCTACATTTTGGAAAAATACCAGATGGCTGCTATGTAAGAAGTATTTGTCATAATAATAACTGTGTAAATCCAAAGCACTTAATTTTATCTAAAAAGAAAAGTAGAACACTTATACCTCTTAAGGTTAGATTTTGGTCTAAGGTTGATAAAAAGGGTTTGGATGATTGCTGGCTTTGGTTGGCAAGCAAGGACGGCAGCGGTTACGGCAGTCTTAGGAATGAAAAAGGAATTCAGATTAAGGCGAGCAGGATTTCTTGGGAGTTGCATAATGGTACTATTCCGGAAGGTTTGTTTGTTTGCCATAGTTGTGATACCCCCGCATGTGTTAATCCTAATCATTTATTTTTAGGAACATCTGCTGATAATTCACACGATATGTGTTTGAAGGGAAGGCATCATGTCTGCACCGGGGAGAACAATAGTCACCGTAGATTAACAGAAAAAGCTGTGATGGAGATTAGGGATTTAAGAAATAAAAAAATAAAAGCAAAAATCATTGCAGACAAGTTTAATATAAGTACTGTGTATGTGTACGAGTTAGCTTACAGAAAATCGTGGAAGCATATTTAATGAGGTCTAACTAATGTACGTTTATTCTATAAGCACTGGAAATCCTGAAGGTATTGATTGGGTGGCTGACTTTCAACACAACGAAAAGTTTACACAAGAAGAGTTTACTGAGCTGGTGGAGGCGGGTTTTGCTGCTTTCGGAAAACAGGAAGCTAACAATTATTCTGCTTCACACTTACGTTTTGTTTGCACAACTGACTCTACAGACTTCATGATTAAGTACATGAAAGAGCACGGGTTTATTTTACAGGAGTATGCGGCAGCTTATCATCTGGAGCCGTACTGGGGTGAAAGGCATGTAAAGAATCCTGTTTTAAAAGCTATGTTTGATACGACTGAGGAAAACCAGCAACCGTGAACACCATAGAATTTTCAACTCCGGTTATTTACGGCGCGGATACCTCTGCTATTCCCTTGGAGTGGCTGGATGCCAGCTTTGAAAATATTGACTTTACTGGAAAAGAAAATCTTAAGGATTTCCTGGTAGAGTACTTCAAGCATTTCAGCTACAGTAAGGATGGTAGCCGGTACGACAGCTTGGTGTTCACACCGAATGACTTTTCCTTTCAGCTGCTAGTAGCAACGTACAAGGAAATTGCTGGTAGGATTACCGTGGACAATTACCGATTTTTTGTTTGGCCGTCTTACTCAGCGATGCTGCGCGGCTCAGGCTTTAAGGCGGATAACATTCTGCAGGAAGACCTGTTCGGAATAAAATTCCTTTTCATTTTCGATTTGATTTTCTACCACAAAGATTCCATTGACTACTTTTGCAGCATCCTGGACTTCTGCTACTCCAATAGGGTAACGCTTTTTATTTCCATGCGGAATGCAGCGGCGATGGATAGTTTGCCTGCTGAGTATATTAATATGGTTAAGGATAAGCTTTATACAGTAAAGGTAAAATGACAAGAGACCATAAGACGGAGCTCCTGCTTGCCGGGTTACTACACGATAAGATTTTGTTTATTGAGGTAGCAAGCAGGTTCAACGGTAAGGTATTTGAGCTGGAAGATTACAACCGGTTTTTTGAATACCTGAAATTATTCTACAAACAATTCAAAAAGAATCCCACGCGGGCGGAATTTGAAATCTTCGTGGACAGGCGCGTGCTGGCTGATTTTGTTTTCCTTGATGACGTTTTTTATAATCCCGAAATCGCCTCTGATGTTCTCCGCAAAAAGCTGTATGACAGTTATCAGAAAATGCAGACGCTGGAATTCGTAGAGGAGCTGGAGCAGAAGATAGATACCGGAAAGATGGATATTCAGGAAACCTTTTCCGGTATGAAACAGGTTGTGCTTAATACATCGCAGCCTGATACCTCCTACGTTGAAATAGGCCCCGGTAACGCCGTGAAGCTTTACGAGAATGCCAGGGATTACCGTCTGGACAGCACCAGCCCTTTCATCTTTAAACAGATTTCCAAAATAGCTGCGGGCGGGATAGCAAACAGGGAGCTGGGCATATTCATAGCACCTCCTAACAGAGGCAAAACAAATTACCTGATAAACGAGTTATACAACGGCCTTGTGCTCCAAGAAAAAACGCTGATGCTTTCTATGGAGAATGAGCCCGACAGTATCAATTCCAGATTATCGAATAGGATACTACTCATGACGAAACATGAGCAGCGTATCAATAAGGATTTCTGCAAGATGTGGATTGAGAAATTCTACCGCTGGGTTACGGTGCCTACCATTATGTATCGAGCGCCGAATACCTTTACCGTATCAGAATTTGATTTGTGGCTGGAAGAATACGAGTTGAAGCATGGCGTCCGCTTTGACCGTATCATCGTTGACTACATGAATAAATTCAAGAAGGGCAAATCAGCCGAAAAGGTGAATGACTGGGATGCTGTCAGGTTTATGACGGATGAGCTTAGGGCCATAGCAATAGCAAGGAACACCAAAATCATCACGGCCGGTCAGACTAATCGCGGGGGCCTGTATGATAAGGAAGGCTCAGAGAACAGCGAAGTGAACGAGTCTCACATAGCAGGAGGATTCGGACAGTTTGAGACGGCTGATATTGTGCTGGCCTTCTCTGAGACGCAGAATGAGAAGCAGCGCGGTGTAGGCAGGGTTAGCATACTAAAGATGCGTGAGGCCGGGGGTCGCGGGCGCGGCTTTGTGGTCAATGTGTGTCCCTGGATAGGACTCATTACGGATAGCCCGGATGACATTATTCCTTTGGATAAAAAGAAGATGCTGGAAAATCCTGATACCGCTTTTGGTGAATTGAAGGGCCTGGAAACAAAACCTCCGGATGCTAATAGAAAGAAAGCTAAATCGATGTTTCCTCAAACAGGAGCGCAATAATGGCTATGGCTATGCGTGTCGATGACGATGATGACAAAAAAGCTACTCCAGAGAACAGACTGATAATGCCATTCGGGCAGCATAAAGGTCTTGACATAGAGGACGTGCCCGATGACTATTTGTATTACATTTCATGCCAGGACTGGATTACCAAGTGGCCTGCGGTGCATGCTTACATTAAGAAAAATATAAACGGCATCAAGAAGAAAGTAGGAGTGGACAACCTAAGAGAGGAGCTTGATTAATGGCTAACTTAACCAAGAAAAACATGAGCGCTGCCAAGTTTATTCATGATGGCGTTAAGAAGGACTTGGACAGACGGCACGGGTCTAAGTTTGGATTTCAGAATGTGTCCTACGACAACTGGGCCAAAATGTTTCCAGGGCCTGCTGAGGAAAAGCAGGACACCATTGACATCATGAAAAAAGCTTACGGGCTTGTCCGCAGAGCTCTGGATTTCAGTTTCAAGACCAGACAGGACGGTGATAATCTTATTGTAGAGGAGGAGCTGAATACAACGCAGCTGCATACGCTGCTGCGGGTGTGGTACAAGCAGAAGGAAGTAGGTGCTATTATGATGTCGCGCACACTGGGTATGGATAAATCTTTTGGTAGCACAGAAGCCGTAGACTTGTTGAATGAAATCATAGCGCTCAATGAAGCAGAGCGCAAGTTATTCAGTGAGGAGTATTTCAACTACCGAAAAGCGGCTCTTGAAAAGTGCAATAAGAGGCTATACTAATGATGATGAAACAATTTTGCAGACAAAAAGGGCCCACAAAAAATATTAAGCATTACCGCTTTGTGTACATGCTTCCTTTGCACGCCGGGTGCAGACCAAAGCCCTCAGATATAAAATTGCACCGTACTATGATTCCTGCTAAAACAAAAACAGAAGCTAAGCGAATTTTTGAAGCTGCTTACCCTTCCGCCAAGATTGTGAGCATAGCATGCTAATGCCTTCCTGGGCGCAAGACATAATGACGATGTATCGTAGCCGGGTCAAGGGTGACGAAATTACCCTGAGGGATTGCCCGTACTGTCATAACTCGCGCTGGAATTTTCAGATTTCTGTGAATGGCTGCATGTTTCACTGCTGGGTTTGTGGCGCAGGCAAGGGTGAGACCGTGGCCAGCCTGCTACGGCAGGCCCAAATACCCTTTGACCCTGCTGACATTAAGATAAAGAGGCGGGCGGAAGAAGGCCCTGCTGGTAGCATTGTGCTTCCTAATAACCGGAAGCTGCTATACAACGATACCCGGATTGCTATCATGGCCAGGAATTACATGCTCTCGCGGGACGTAGATGAGGCTTTGATGGAAGACTGGGATATGCGGATAGGCCTGGGAGAGGATAAAGAAAAGTGGGGCATGGATTATTTCGGCTGGACAGTAGTACCCTTCTACGGCCTGTACGGGCTGGAGTATTTCATGGCCGTGAACAGCGGGTTTACAAATAAGTACAGCTTTCCTGATAAGGATAAATTCCCTGAGCTGGGTAAGGACAAATTCATTCCTAAGCGCCGTGGAAGTGATAGCATTATCCTGGTGGAAGGTCTGTTTGATGCGACATCCGCGTGGAAGTACACAGACCTGGATGTGTTCCCGCTCTTTGGAAAATTTATAGGCAGCAAGCAAAAGGAATTGTTGCTTAAAGTCAACTATGAAAAAATATATGTCTGCTTGGATGCGGATGCGATAAAAGAGGGTATGGATTTGGCGGAAACCCTGTACCGTGAGGGCGGAAACGCTTACATCGTTTGCCTGCCTGATGATTCTGACCCTAATGAGCTCGGTGAGCGTATTAATATCTATATAGACAGCGCAATTAAGTTCGGCCTTACTACACGTTTGCGCTTAACGAGAATGAGGTTGCTATCAGTTTAATCTGGGCCGGGAACGAAGTAGGCGCGAGCGCAGGCAGGAGCGCCCGCGGTGGAAACAGCGCGGGGTAAATCCGACAGCGCGGCATACGCTGACTGCTACCAGCCTGTTGCGTGAGTCCAAAGAGCTGTAACACGGCCAGCTACATGCAATGGATAAGTTCCCGGCTCAGCCTATTTTTATTATGAATATATACTTTGACAAGATGAGAGTTGATTTTCCTAACCCGGTGCCCGTTGCTGTTGACTACGGAGACCGCGCTGATGGGATCTCTGACATTCGCGGCGGATTTATAGATTTTGAAAACTTTGTTACTATGCGGAAAAGAAAGCTTACTAAGGAGCTGTCTGAATGTCAGTAGGCGATGTTCAAATACAATACTTTTGCGCCACGGTATCTTTTCAAAAAGGTGCTGAGATACGGCGCATGTTTTTGCCTTGCATTTTATATTCGTCTGAAGTGAAACTTAAAAATTACCTGAACAAATGTGGCATTGTTTTAGAGCACTGTTCGCTGCTTACGGACGCCGATATGTTTCTTCAGCAGGCCGGTGATGCTATCCGCCGTAATATTGACCTGGAAGTTTTAAATGCAGGAGGTAAAAATGGTGCGTGACATACTTCTGGTTGATGATGAAGGAAGAAAGACGCTTAAGGTAAATTTACCGGCAATACCAGCAGACACTAAATTGGTAATATGTTTTCATGATGTGCTTCCGGGTAGTATTGTGGCTACTGGTATTTATCCGCCAACACGCAACAAGACTTGGAAGCTTAAGGTGCGCGAGTACAAATGATAGGCTGCACAATAAAAAGCGGCAGGGCTTACCTTAGCAACCTGGGAAACAGGGAAGCTCAGACCATTAATGACCTTCTGACTTTTTCAGTTCCGGGTCATGAGCACATGCCGCTATTCCAGCAGGGAAAGTGGGACGGCAGGAAAAGCTTTTTTGATTGGCGCACAAAGTCAATAAAGAGAGGCCTGCTGGAATACCTTCGCAGAAAATCCGGTATCATCATTCAAGTGCTGGAGTCTGACTGTACCTGCTATACCTTGCCATTTACGCCCGTTAAGATTTATAAAGACGGTAAGGTTTACGATATGCGTGACTTTCAAATCGAAGGCGTTAAGCTCATGATTGATAATCTGGGCGGACTAGCTCAAATAGCAACCAATGGAGGAAAGACAGCCTGCATTAGCAGTCTATCAGCAGCAACCCGGCGCATGAGGCAGCATGCTATCATCCTGGAAAACCGGGTAGACCTCCTGGAGCAGGTGCAGGCTGAGGTGGAGGCCAGCATTGAAGGCCGCATAGGCTCCTACACAGCCAAGGTTAAGGACATAAAGGACATCACTATCCTGATGGTGCCTACGGTGGCGCAGGCCATGAAGCGGGTCAGGGAAGGCACCGGCAGCTCCAGGGACGAAGACCTTGTGGAATACATCCGGGGTGTGGACATCGTACTGGTTGATGAGGTGCACCACGCCACGGCTCCTTCGTATCAGGACATCATGAATGTGAATCCCAAAGCTCAGCGCTTTGGCTTTTCGGGTACTATCCCAGAAGAGACCAAAGAAATAACCGTAATAAACAAAAAGAAGGTAGAGGAGAAAGTAACTGTAACGGATTTGGACAACCTGGGGCTTGTGGAAATTTTTGGTGATGTGATGATTCGCGTTCCTAATAGCGAGCTGATTGCCAGGGGAATAAGTGCTAAGCCTACTATCAATCTTATCGAATACGACATCTCCGGGCTGGAGGGCAAGGCCGAATTGTTTGCCGGTGAAATTCGTAACACCTGCTTCAAGAAAGCATTTGTGGGAACGGATAGCACCGGGGAGGCCATTGTTAAAAACATATTCAGCGTTCCCACGTACACGAGTAAGGTAAAAGAGTACGTGATGAATTACTCTGTCAAGCACTGTCAGGAATTCTGGGACATCCTTAAAAAGCTTACGATAAAACACGCTAATGTTCCCACAGTTATATTGGCGGACTGGGTAGATTTTTCAGAGAAGCTTGCTGTGTGGCTGGATGCTACGGTCATGCACGGCAAGACCAAAGACCGGAAGCAAATCATTACCGATTTCAAGACCGGAAAAATAAATCGAATAGTAGCAACCTCTGTTTTGGATGAGGGCCTTTCCATTGACCAGATACGTGTAGTCATTCTGGCCACGGTAGGAAAGTCAGAGCGCCAGTTTCTTCAGAGGATAGGCCGCGGGCTCCGAAAGAAGGATGAGGACAACACGCTGAAGGTTTATGATTTTGTACGTCACGGCCATAAGTATCTCCTGGGGCCCTCTAAGGAACGCATTCAAATGTGGAAGGAAGAAGGATTCGATGTGCAATTTTTAGACGTGGAGGATATATGAGATTTACGGGTAAGAATTCTGTCTTCACAAAAGACCTATCTATGGATGTGTCAATAGGAGGCACTGCTAAGCCAGAGCTTTTTGATTTGGTCACGCTGGCCATGCTTAAGAGTGTAGGTACACGCATTGTTATAGGAGAAGAGGCCCTTGCAGCTGTGAGCAACGGTAAGGGTATCAAGATTGTGACGCAGGAAGGTGTTGACCAGAATTACCTTATTGTCACACTGGTATAAAAATGAATGAAGCTTATGCTTTGTTAAAACAAATGGTTGATAAAGTAGCTAGTACTGGCGTAGTACCCACGCACCTATTTGTTGGTGAAGCAGATTTTGATTATTTCAAAGAAGCAGTGAAGGAGCTTAATTTAATTGCTGAGATAGACAACAGAATAGCATCCGGTATCTGTTATGTCGGCCCGAAAGTTTCAATAAATGAGGCTATTAAACATGAAGCAGTATAAAAAATGCTGGGAAGTCTTTGAGCAAAAGCGCAAGGTTGCTATAGAGAACTTTGATTATATGCAGCCGATGAAAGAGCTCAAGGAAGAAGAAATTTTTGTTGAAGCGCTCACTGAGGTTTTAGGTCAACCAAAGAAGGACAAACATTGATGACACTTTTTGGTAGCAACCTGCTGATTATCGCTAAGGAGCTGGATATTCCTATTGATAATCTTGCAACGTACCGTTTCAATGATTCCATGAGCGTGACGCTTTACAATACGGAGCATGTGGGAGTGTTTTTGAATCTCCCGCCAAACGTGTACAGTAATTACAATGCTTGGTTTCAGCTTCCTGGAGAATGGAGTAGGCACTACAGCGAGACGCGAGAATTCACTATTAAGGGTCAGGCGTTTCAGCTCCCGCTGGGGCCTTTCAACATGAATGTTAAAACTGTATGGCCTGACATCTTTACTTACCTGAACAAGATTTACGCAAGGAATATAATAGAGGCCTTGTCCGTTCGCGTCTTTGACTTGCTATACACCGGAGCGAGAATTAACGAGAGGACTCTGCTGGATTTCCTTAATGAAACAGCGGTGTTGTGGTAGTATGGGACGCTTTCATTTTCACGGCCTTGGTAACAAGATGCCAAGACAGAGGTGTACCGCTATCCAGCTGCAGCGGCTCTTTAAAAATATTGTGCAGGAAGGGAAGCACTGGATTTGGACGGGAAAGCACCTGGATGATGGCTACCCGCGGATACGCTGGGGCAAGCGGTCAGAGGGCAAGCCTGCTAATGTTTACGTTCACCGGCTCATGTTTGCTATTTTCAGAGGTGCTATAAAAGCAGAGGTGGATGTGCATCATAAATGCAGAATACGAAAGTGTGTCAATCCGTGGCACGTTCAGGCTATTCAGCACGTAGAGCACGGAACATCTCACGGCCCAGAGTCGCATATTCCATTTTAAAACGTATTAATGTAATAGGAGCTAATGAAACCTGCTACTGTATCTTTGCGGGATTATTTTGCAGCAAAAGCAATGCAGGCGCTCATACAAATAAATCCTCAGGGCGGGTTAGGCAGAATGAGTCAGAGGGATATATGCATTACTGCTTACGGCTACGCTGCTGCAATGCTGGAAAATAAGGAAGAGGTTGAAGCTAAGGAATAATAATGGAGCAGATTACCTGTTGTATTTGTCATGTCATATTCTATATAACGGAAGCGCATAAGCGTAGTCTTTTGGATTCTCATGATGTGTTTTATTGTCCTGCTGGCCACTCTCAGCACTTCACAGGGGAGAGTCCTGCTGGCCACTCTCAGCGCTTCACAGGGGATAGCGAAGAGGAGCGTCTTAAGCGGGAGTTAGCAGGTGAAACAAAAAGTAAGAATTATTGGCGCACTGAGGCGGAACGGTATCGGCGTAGCAAGATAGCATACAGGGGTCTTTTGACAAGAGAGAAAAACAAGGATAGATGTTAAAATAAAAGGAGAAAAATATGAGTGCTAAAGTTCACAAACTTCTCAGAGTAGCATCCCGTGACCGCAGACACACGCAGCGTAGCCACCGTACTAAGCTTAAGCAATGGTGGCACAGCCTTACCAAAAAGGAACGATGGGCTGCACGTCTCAATATCCTGTCGATGCACCAAGCTGTAATAGGAAAAGCAACGAAATGATTATGGGTAGACAACCTTTTAATCTTTTAGGTAAAGTGTTTGGCAAGTTGACAGTTATTGCTGGGCCTATTAGGAATTACAATGGGCGTCCCGCATGGCTTTGTCGATGCAACTGCACACACAGGACTGAATTTTTGGTAAGTTCTCAGCATTTGCTGCGTAGTGCTAGAGGTACTAAGTGTTGCAGGAAATGCTTTAGTATCAAGCACGGCTTTTCTGGTACTAGCTTGCATGCTATTTGGACTAAAATGCGTGACCGATGTAATAACAAAAACAACGCCAACTACTGTAATTATGGAGGCAGAGGCATCACAGTATGCAGTAGGTGGAATGACTTCAGAATTTTTATGCTTGATATGGGCAAGCGGCCCACAAGAAAGCATTCTGTTGACAGAATAAATAATAATGCAAATTACACGCCTGCTAATTGTCGCTGGGCTACCAGTAAGCAACAACAAAGGAACACAAGAAGAAATATCCATATATCTTATTCCGGAACAACGCTTACTTTTAGTGAGTTTGTTGAAAAGTATAAACTTAAATATGGAAAAGCATGGTATGGGTTTTCAAAAATGCGCAGTAGTCCTTCGGAATTAATACAGGAGTGTTCATTATGATTTTTTTAGATGGAAATTCTGTTGCGGCACGCGCATTTTTTGGAACGCACGCGCACGCCGGGACTGTGTTTGATGAAAACTTATTTTCCAGCGCTTTCATCAAAAGTTTACTAAGTATTTTAAGGCTGGTGAGTTCCTTCGATAGCAGGGTCATTCTTTGCGCGGATTCCTGGAGCTGGAGAAAGCAGATTTTTCCGGAATACAAAGAAAACAGGAATGATTTGAAAAGCTCGGTGCCCTACAAAGAATACCAAAACTGCTACACTGACATTTGCGCGGAGATGAAAGGCCTGCTTCCTATTGCCGTTTTAAAGCGGGAGCCGTATGAGGCGGACGATTTGATTGCTTACTATACCATGCGAATGCCGCATAACCCGGAGAAGTTTAACTCTTTCAACACGGCCGTAATTGTAACCACAGACACTGACCTGCAGCAGCTGTACAGACCGCGGCAGATTCAGATTTACAACCATGCTACGGATACGATGGAAAAGGTGGCGGATACCAAAGCGCTGCTCCAGGTGCTAATCTGCGCCGGTGGCCACGATAACATTCCATCGCTGTCTCCTAAGAAGGATAACGGAAAACCAAAATTCCGTTTTGGCGAGAAGACAATACCTTCCTACATTGAGTGGGGAAGACCCTGCGGTTTGAATGATGAATTCTGGAAAAAACTGGATGAGCAGGAAAAGAAAAAATTTATGCTGGACTACGCCTTAAACAAAAGGCTGGTGGATTTGGAAATGAGCCCAGTACACAAAGAGGAGCTGGGCCTCCCTGACTTTGGGCACTATGAGCCCAGGAACGTAGAACGCTTTTTCAGGACATATATGAATTATCAATACGAAACTCAGCAGCGGGAGATTCAGGCCTTAATGGAAAGGTTTGGTAGCAATGTTTAAAAAATTAGCAAAATTATTCAGCAATCCGGAGCCTTCTTTTCCTACTAACTGTCCTAAATGCAAGGGTCAGTTGTATTTTCCTCAGGTAATAGAGAAGCATCCGCTGCTTGGCACTTACTCTCCCGTTATTGTCATGTGCGAAAATCATGTAGATGGAGAAAGCTTTAATATCATAGGGACAAAAACCTGTACATACCACGTAGGTAATGTTAAAACTGTGATAGCAGGCCGTGTTGTTATGCCTATGAATATGAAAATAGAAGCTGATGACATGATTTGGTTTCGCCCGGATTTATCTGAGTTTTATGATGTTTCTATCGCTCAGTTTTATCCTCAGTTTATTGGTAAAACTGTGAGTGAGGCCCAAAAGCTTGACATTCATCCGCGGCTCATAGTAGCATCGCGAATATATAAGGCGGAAGCATGAGCTTAACAAAGAAGGAAGTAAACGCTTTCCTGGAGTCTGTGTTCGGCTACAAGTGCGAGACTTGGTATGCCTTTCAGATTCAGTGTGACCTGTATGAGCACGGTTGCAGCAATATGTCTGCTCCTTCCAAACAGGAGTACTGTCATCGCATTCCAAAAAGAGGAACATTTTTTGATTACGGAATGGCTGGTACTAAAAACATGCACTACTATAAGGGCGGAGAGGCCAGACCGGCCGGGCAGCTATTGACCTGTAACTGGAATGCATGTCCCAAATTAAAAAAGTTGATGAAAGTCAATGCAAACAAAGCAAAAATCGCTCAGAGAAATAACGGATGACGGCACGCGCTCTAAGAGGCGCAGGCAGGTCTACGTTTTGATTTCTGAATACCCAAAGCGTTCAAGGGCGGATATTGCCAAGCTTGGACATCTCAGGCTGGCCAGTGTGTGCGGCCGGGTTAATGAGCTTATTGCGGCCGGTAAGGTCGTGGAGGTGGGCACTAAGGTTGATGAGGAGACACACAAGACGGTTGCTATTCTGGATTTAACCGCGGACACAAAATGAAACGCTACGCTGATAGACTCCTTTTCTTTTTAAGTAAAGTATCCTACGGTAGTGACGGCTGCTGGTATGCTAAACCAGTATTACGATTTTTTGGTTCTTATTTCAGGTCAAAGACTCTTTCCTACAAGTTGCATCTTGGTAGAATTAAAAAAGGGTTATTCATTAGGAATAAATGCTTTAATACCTGCTGTATTAATCCTAAACATTTATATCTATCTGGTAGTAGGCATTCAACTGTAAAAGACTTAATTGCTAGATTTTGGGCTAAGGTTGATAAGCACGGGCCTGATGCTTGTTGGCCCTGGCTGGCCAGTAAGGATGTTTGTGGGTACGGAACTATCGGGGAGGGTCACGGATTACTTGGTAATAAAAGAAGTACCAGGATACTTAAGGCTCACAGGTTGTCTTTAGAAATAAAACTAGGACGCTCTTTAAAACAAGGAATGCAAGCTCTGCATACTTGTGATAATCCTTCGTGTGTTAATCCTGAGCATTTATTTGAAGGAACGCAGCTTACTAATATAAAAGATAGAGATACAAAAGGTAGAACGGCTAAAGGAATAATGCTTCCTCATGTGCTGACTGCCCGTGCTGTATTAAGGATACGCCGATTAAAGTATAAAGGTTTTACTAATAAAAGAATAGGAGAGCTTGTTTCAGTAGATAGGCATTATGTATCTCAAATAGTAAATAGGAAAATATGGGGGCACATCTGATTATCTTATCTGATGTAGAATTAGTAGTAATAGATTGTGTTTATCCTAAAAAGACTACTAAGGCTTTGTATCATTGTTTGCAGGCTTGTTCCTTTGCCAGCGTTAAATTCTTTACCAGTATTCCTATGGGAGATTTTACTGTCTGCGGCGTTCCTGTTAATGTTGTCAAGATACCACACATCGACTGCCTTCAAAAATATTCCCGGTTTGTCATTCATGACCTACACAAGCACTTTGATACTGAGCATGTCATGATTGCTCAGGCGGACGGTTTCATTCTCAATCCGGATGCTTGGCAGAAGGAATTCCTGGACTTCGATTATATAGGAGCGCCCTGGTGGTGGTACACGGATGGGTACAATGTGGGCAATGGCGGATTTTGTATCCGTAGCAAGCGCTTGATGAAACATCTTTCCGATACTTATGATGAAACAGAAGCGCGATACGGCCGGGACATCTTTCATCCGGAAGACCATTACATTTGCAGGACAATGCGTAAGAGCCTGGAAGATTGTTCCGGTTTCACTTTCGCTCCCGGAGAGATAGCAGGCAAGTTCAGCGTGGAGAACGGCCGGTGGAATGGGCAGTTTGGTTTTCACGACTTTGAAACGGACATTTCAGCGTGGCCGGGATTTAATGCGTTCAATGTAAATCCCAGCGTAAAGGCGGGAATATGAATGGCGAGTTAAACTACCGTGTTAGGTGCGGAAATGGGTTACTATCAAAAACAGAAATACTAACCGCTCTTAAAAACGGAAAACTGTATCAGGATTCAGATGGCCCTGGTTATTCTGTTCAGGTTCCTGCCTCCGTCATATTTTCGGGTAACGATTTGCCTTCTGTCTTTTTCGCTATTGTCAATAAGGCGGGAATATGAGACAGGTACGAGTGGAATGTCCTGCCTGTAACATGAGCTTTATCCTTCACTATAGCAAGGATATTGTCACAGCGTTATGCCCTTTTTGCTGGCACGATTTTGGTGTAGAGATAAAAGATGCACCTAAAAAGGAGGAGCATGCCGAAGAAGAAACTTAGTCTGGCTGAATTTTGTGCATTGGCCAAAAATGATGTGGACAAATTCTACGGTATGTGGATTGCCGCTATGGCTGCAAGCCCTGGACACTATCCCACAAGCATGGACGCCGGGGAGTGGCACGGACAGTTTGAGGCTTACCTGAGCAGTGAAGGATAGCTATGAAAATATTAGTACTCACTGCCTGCCTTGGTGAAGGCACCGTAGTAGCCAGCACAAAGCAGGAAGGTTTTTACTCAGGCATTAATCCTGTTGTGTACAACACTGTCGATGAGGTAGTGGTCACAGATAAAGACTTTCCGCCGCGCCTGAAGGCCATGACTTCGCGGCTGCAGGCGAAGATTCCTAAAATGCTCGGCTATCAGTTGTATCCTGGCTACGATTATTACATCTGGAAGGATGCTAATATTTCATTTCAGAAAAGCAATACAGCAGATTGGCTGGTTAGTCGGTGCGGTTTTGCTCATGCAGCCTTCTTTAGGCACTCAGCCCGCAGTAGAATTCAGGACGAAGCGGATTTTATTGAGCAGGTCATGGCCAGAGGAGACCCGTATCTTGTAAACAGATATTCCGGGGAGCCCATGCAGGAACAGGTTAAGCACTACAAAGCTAATCCTCTTTTTTCTGATAACCGTCTTTTTGAGTGCGGCGTATTCGTTTACAAAAAAGAAGTGATAACAAAAAGTGCTCCTAATATCTTGGAGCAGTGGTTTTATCACTGTGCTCGCTGGAGTGTGAATGACCAGCTTAGCCTGCCTTACGTGCTATCTAATAATCAAGATTATATCGTAAACACCATCGACAAAAATATATTTGGTAATGAGTACACTTTCTACCATTCAGCACACAGGAAAATAACATGAGCGATAGCAACGTAGGAAAATGGGATGCTTGGTACAAAGGCCTGTCTGCTAATCCATCATCTTTCAGGTACGGCGATACCTTGACATACCAGCTCGGAGCTAGATTCCTGGAAGACTGTGAGGTTGTAGAAGACTGGGGCACCGGTGCTGGCGGTTTTCTGCGTTATCGCCCGGATGCTATTGGTGTGGACGGAAGCGATACGCCGCATGCAAAAAAGAAATTCGTGGATTTGGTAACGTATGAGACGCAGTGCGATGGAATTTTCATGCGGCATGTGCTTGAGCATAATTATGACTGGACAAACATTCTTAAGAATGCCCTAACCAGCGCCAGAAAAATATGTATTGTGCTATTCACGCCTCTGAGTGACGGGCCCACCAAAGAGCTTGCTCATAATAAAGCTTACGGCGTTGATGTTCCGGATTTATCACTGAGCAAAGATGTGCTTATGATAAATTTGAAAACACAGAATTTCGATGTGAAGATTGAGGAATACAAAACACAGACGGATTACGGAGCAGAGACCGTTTTATATCTAACCCGGACTTACTAATGAAAACTTTTTTACACAACGGCCCGCTGGGCGATATTATCTACGCGCTGCCTTTCATAAAATTTATGGGCGGCGGGCTGCTGTATATCGGTAAGAGGGAGTTCCGCGACTTCAACCAAACACCGGATTTGATTTATCAGATTAGGGCTTTAGTAGGCAGTCAGTTTTACATCAAGGAAGTAGCACCCTACTACGGGGATGAGCATATTGATTATAACCTTGACCCGTTCCGCTGGGAGGCTGGGAAGTTTCCAGCAAAGAATCTGGTACAGTGCTACTTTGACGCTCTGGGCGTGCCTTTTAAATTTGACACAGCTACTGCATGGTTTGACATGGGCCCGGCAGGGATAGCATACCCGTGTCAAGGCATGGTAGTAGGCAGGGACATTATCGTAAGCAACACTACTCGATTTCACGATACAGAGTTTGATTTTTCTGTTCTCAAAGAATACCAGGGACGTTGTTTATTTTTGGGGTTGCGCGGAGAGTATGACCTTTTTGTTTCTCAGACAGGGCTACAGGACATGATGTACTTTGATGCTACTGGTGCCAGCGACAATGTTTTCCTGGTATTGGCGCAGACCATAAAGGGTGCCAAGCTTTACATCGGCAACCAGTCATTCCTTACGTCACTTGCTAATGCCATGCAGGTCAACCGCGTGCTGAAGGTTTTCAAGGCTCAGCCAAACTGCATGTTCTATGCGGACAACTTTCACACGGAATTGACAAAAGACCTTATTGAACACTACGTTTTTGATGGCGAGCGTTACTGTGACAATGACCACAACTAATGACCACAACTACGGAGATTATTCTGGAAAAGCGCAAAATATCATTCCCGGCCCCCCTGACCGTTGGTGATTTAAAGAGCATACTTTCTGGTTATGAGGATTGTTTGGAGCTGCTGACTCCTTGTGAGGTTTTTATATGCCGCGATAAGGGCGGGCCTTTTAAAATGGAGATTAGACACAAATGAAACTATCCTACGTTATTCCTGTGTACAACAAAGATGGACGCGGCGTTGACCTGACAAAAAAGGCTATTGCCTCCATAAAGCAGTTCACGCAGCTGAGTCCGGATGATTACGAGATTATTCTTATCGACAACGCCTCTCCGGAACACCTTGCAAATTATTCTGCCTTAGACCTCAGGCAGTTTGTGTACCAGGATGCCAAGGTTATTTCTCTTCCAAGGAACGTAGGCTTTGGCGCGGCCTGTAACCTTGGCTTCAGGCTGGCGCAAGGCACGTATGTGTGCTGCATGAATTCTGATGCAGAGCTGGTAGAGGATTCTGCTAACACACTAATTGATTTTATGGAAAACAATGACATTATGGTAGCTTTTCCTGAGCACTACGAAAACTGCAAACATTACAAGATGGAAAAGGATGAGCGGATAATGTGGCACTGGTATTTTGGTTGTTTTTGGGTTTCAAAGCGTGATTTTATCTACGGACAGTTCGGCGGCTTTGATGCGGTCAACTTTCCTATGTGCTACTATGAGGACACAGACCTGTGGAGCCGGGTGCTGCAGGCCGGGCATAGAGTAGCAGGCTACCGCGGAACGTGGGTAAAGCATGCCGGTAATGCTTCCTGTGTGGGAAACATTCATGAGATTGCCAGTAAGAATAAAGAGACTTATGAGAAAAAGTGGGGCATGTCGCGGGTTATTCCGCACACGTTGGACAGGGGCGATGTTGTTTCCAGAAAATGCAGGAGTTACTAATGCAGACGGCCTATCAGTATATCCATTTTGTATTGCTTGCTAATGCTACAAAGAGGAAAACGAGCACATGGCGTTGTGTCAGCCGGTGTCCGGTATCTTGTCACGCAGATGGATGAGCTCTCCCGGCTGGAGACCCGGCTGCAGGATTTGAACATGGAGAAGGCAAGAAGAGGAGCGTAGCCGTATTAATATGTTATGAGTGAAAAAGCAGTAGGGATTGCTATTACAGTAGTCTTAGGTATCATAGTGTTTCTTTTTGTGTGGTGGTGCGAAAAGCATTACGGGAAACCTAAAAAAAGAGGTTTAGCTTGATTGACAGAATGCCTATTCGTTATTATGGTGGAAAATGGAGACTTGCTGACTGGATTATTTCATTTTTTCCTAAGCACGGTCACTATGTTGAACCGTGCGGAGGAGGAGCATCTGTTCTTTTAAAAAAGAATCCTGCTAAGCTAGAAACATACAATGATTTGGATGTGGAGATTGTGAATTTTTTTTCTGTGTTAAGAAATAAACCTGATGCTTTGGTTGATTCAATAAAACTAACGCCGTGGTCGCGTACAGAGTTGGAGATGGCTGCTGAAGATTCTGTACTACATAGTTCTTTGGAGCGGGCAAGAAGATTTTGGATAAAGTGCTGGCTGTCTATAGGGGGGGCAGGAGAGCCAACATCTTTTAGAATTTCTAAGAAGGTATCAGCAACACCAGCAAGTATTTTAAGAAATGCTGATTACTTGTACGCTGTGGCTGACCGTTTTATTGGGGTTCAACTGGAGTGCATTGATGCACTGGATTGCATTGATAGGTATGATGGTGCTGATACACTTATTTATTTTGACCCTCCGTATATGACAGACACAAGAAGTCACAAAAAGCAGTATCTTGTAGAATGTGGAGATGCTTGGCATACCTTAGCATCTGTTAAACTCAAAGCCTGCAAAGCGTTTGTTGTAGTTTCCGGTTATGTTAATGCTGCATATAAAGAACTTTACTGTGATTGGGAACGCTTCGATAAAGACACACTGTGTAATAGTGGCACAAAAAATGTTGAAAGTGTTTGGCTAAATCCCAGACTCTCAGAAGAACGCAGAAAAGGTTTGTAATTGTATTAATAGTATGGGAATAAGAAAACCAAAAAAACTGCCCGCGGAACCTAAACCTAAAAAGGAGAAGGTTCCCAAAGAGCCTAAGAAGCTGACCTGCCAAGAGTGTCCTAATTTTTCTTTCCACAAAGACATTGATTACGGCGCAGACTACTACCGCGAGTCTTCTGTAGGCAAGGGTACTATTGCTTTCATCCTGTCTCCGATTGACTTCTACAATCTTGACAAGAGGCAGTGGAAGTATTCTCTGTACGCCGGGCTGATGGATTACAACGTGCTATTCCTTCCTTACCCTCAATGTGTGGAGAACGTGCTCCAGCCTGATAAGACTAAGGTTGCTATTCTGCGGGCGTGCAAGGACAATTTCATTCTCAAGTACCTGAAGGCCTATAGCATAGACCTGCTTGTGGTTTTCGATGATACAAAAATTCTGATGGAGGTGGATGACGGCAAGGAGATAGACTTCTGCGGCAACTGGGAGACGTGGAATGATACGCAGGTGTATCTGGCAAAGGGTCTTTACAATCCTAACACCGGCGGATTCTGGTCTGAGAATTACCAGCACACCGTCCGAAAGATTCACAAGTTTTTCAATAAGGAATTAATCTGGCAGAAAAATCCTGATTTCAAAACGGTTACTACGATTGAGAAGCTGGAAGAGGTAATCAAGAAAATCAGCGAGCAGGACATGGTTGCGGTTGACGTTGAAACGTCCGGGCTGGATGTTCTGGCCAAGGATTTCAGACTGAAGACTATCGGCCTCTGCTGGGGCAAAGAAGCTGTCTGCATTGGTTATGAGGTGGAGGAGTGTCTTGACCTGAAGTACCAGTCCCGCGTGCGCGGGCTTATTGTCAGCCTGCTGGGTAACAAGGATATTGTCAAGGTCTGCCACAACCTCAAATTTGAAATGAAGGTTTTTATTCAGAAATTTTCTTTTCATGATTTTGATAATTGTGAAGACACCATGTTCCTGTCATACCTGTTCGATGAGAAGCGGGAATCTAATGGCTTGAAATATCTGGCCGGGGAGTATTGTGATGGATACGATAAGGTTGTCAAGGAGTTTGCGGACGCCCGGCTGGTTGACCTTTGGTTTTATAACTGCATGGATGCGTTCTTTACCTACTACCTCAGAGTAGTAGTATTTGACCTTGCATTGCTGGGTACGCTGAAGGATGGAATAAAATACGTTTACGAAAATGTCATGATTCCTGAGTGCTACGAGATAGCACGCATGGAGCTGGACGGCGTGAACGTGGATTTTGATTATCTGGAAAAGCTCCGGGACGTTCTGAAGGATGAGGTTGAAGAGCTTAAAATAAAAATTGAGCATGACTATCCTGATGTTAAGAAAGCCCGGCAGGAAAAAGAAGCTGCAGGAAAGGTACAGAAGACTTACATCTCGCCTAAGCAGCTGGCACACGTCCTATTTGAGGTTCTGAAGTATCCTACGATAAAGCCTACTAAGGGTAAGAATCCTACTCCCAGTGTGGACAAGGAAGTGCTGGTGACACTCAAAGAGCTGCACGGCTGTAAGCTGGCGGAGTTCCTGCTGGAGCTGCGTAAGAAAGAGAAGCAACTGTCTACCTATGTGATACCTTACCTTGAAGACCGGCCGAATATGTTTGAGGGTCGCGTGCGCTCCAGCTACTCTCAGGTGAAGAGCTATGACGCCGGGGAAGGACAGGCCAAGGGTACTGTCACCGGCCGTCTTTGTGTAGCAGGTAGTACGCTGCTTTATACAGACCGTGGAGTTTTTGAGATTAAAGATTTAATTGTGTCTAAACAAACAAAATATTATATTTTAACCCATACTGGGCGGTATCAAAAAATTAAAAATAAGTTCTATAAAGGCGAAGAGCTTATGTACCGTCTGACTTTGGATGATGGAAGATACTTGGATTGTACTTATCATCATCAGATTTTAACAAAGGAAGGGTGGGTTTATGCAGGAACAAGAAAGAAGGGTAATACCGTACTCTCCTACCTATATGACAGTGGAGAAGATAGAGAATATGCACGGAACCCGCGTGTTGACGGAAGATTCATTTCAGGAGATATTCATTTTACGGGGTTACAGTCGGACAGAATCAGTGAAGGTTTACGGGTCTTTGGGTTTAACAAATCACGTTGTAAACGATTCGCGTATTATTTATTCAGACAAATACGCAGAGCAGTTAAAGAAAATAAAACATTTGCATTATTCGCGGGCTCTGATGGGAAACACACACGGAACAAAAGAGCGGCCGTCAATAGTAATACCGAAAGAGAAACTGGAGGATTTTATTGCGGTGGGGAAGACTACATGGAGAATTGCCACAGAGCTTGGGGTGAGCGATTTTATTGTGAGGAGCAACCTTACTTATCACGGCCTTCAGAACAGCACAGAGAACAAAAGGAATTTGACAGAATACGAAATGGGATTTTTGAAGAGACTATCAGTATTCTCTCCGGATATTTTGGAAAGTGTGAAAAATTATTACGAAGACCCGGAGTGGTATTACAAAAGGCTGTATCGTTGTTTTTTGGAGACGTTGCAGATTCTCTGGTTTATTCAACGGCAGGGTCACAGCATCGAGTTTTTGAAGGAGCCGGGACGGGAGAAACGTGTGAGGATTCCGAAGAACGAAGTGTGTTGGTCTACAAACCGTTACGAAGCAATGCTGGCGATAGCACTACTGGATGCGAAGATTTCTCACTGCAGACAGTACATAATTTACGGGACGCACATGGTAGATTTCTTTTTTCCAAGTCAGAATCTTTGTGTGGAGGTGGACGGTGCTTACCACGAAACTCACGAGAGTACGAAAAAGAGCGACAAGGAAAAGGAACGCATAATTCAGGAGAGGGGCTGGAAGCTGTTACGGCTTTCAACGGGGGAAGTGTTGAAGGATGTGGGGGTGTGCGTGCAGCGCATAAAGAAGCTACTATTGTTAGAATAGAAAAGTTGAAGAAGCAGGATGTGTGGGATATTGAGGTTGAAGCTGACCATACATACCTTGCTGGTGGTTTTGTAAACCACAATTCCAGTGCCGGGCCTAACCTGCAGAATATCAGCCGCGATAAAACAATCAAGAAAATATTTGTTCCTTCCGCGCCTAAGCGTGTATTCATTCAGTCTGACTTGTCTCAGGCAGAGCTCCGGATAGCAGCCTCTCTTGCTTTTGAGGAGAAGATGCTGAAGGTGTACAAGGAGGATGGAGACCTTCACACGCGCACCGGCCTGTTGATTGTGCCTAAGGTGCTATATGATAAGTTTGTGACCTCTGTGGGTAATCCTACTACGATTCAGCGCATGCTTGATATTGGAAAGCCTAACAAGGATGTGGGCGATAAAAAATTGCTGGGCGATATTCGCCAGAACGGAAAGCCCGGAAACTTTGGAATGATTTACGGCGGAACGTGGGCCGTGCTGCAGCGGATTGCAAAACAGAATTACGGTCTTGACCTTACCAAGGAAGATGCAATGCACGCGCACGCGGCCTTCTTTGCTGAGTATAAGAATCTGGAAGCGTGGCATAATGAGACACACGCTTTCATTGCCAAGTACGGAATGTCTGTGTCTCCTATGGGCCGCGTGCGCCGGGTGCCTGAGGTATTTGTGTACCCGGTGGACTCAGAGCAGTATTCCGCGGCTCTGCGTGAAGCGCTCAATAGCATCGTACAAGGCATGTGCCTTCCGTCTAGTGAATATGTCTTTACACATAAGGGTTATTGTCAAATAGGCAGTCTTATTAATAAGAAATTTAAAGTATGGGATGGAGAAAATTTTTCTAGGGCAAGAGTTGTAGACCGCGGAGAGTCCCGTATCGGAAGACTAAAATCCTACAGATGCCCAGAGTTAGAGTGTGATGATCGTCATGATGTTAAAGTTTTTGTTGGGAATGACCTTATTTGGAAAAGAGTAACTGATTTAGAGTTAGGCGATAAGGTGGCTGTTGCTTTACCAGAAGTAGCTGCCGGGGGTACTGGTTTTTATAAAAAATTCTACGGTAACGCTACAGGTTTTGGAGAGCGGGGTTTTGATTTTGTTTTTTCTACTTCTGATTTAGACACGGCTTATCTGTTGGGTTATTTTGTTGGTGATGGCTGTTTTGGTGTAGTACATGGTGCTAATACTCATTGGAAGGGGCGATGGGGCACCGGGCGGCGACTTTCTTATTTCACAAATTTTGTTTTTAATTGCAAGGATAAAAGCAAATCGTTAAAGATAATTAGGCGTGCCCTAAAGAAGGCCTGTCCTAGTAGCTATAATCACAAATTAACGCTTAAAAGAAACAGGTTTGGCGGAAAATCCTGTTACTCGTTTTCAGCGCAGTACCACGCTTTGTACGATATGCTTATCTGGCTTGGGTTTATTCCCAATTGTGGTGCTAAAAATAAGAGGATTGCACCTAAAATATTTAGCATGCCATTGGAATTTAGGAAGGCTTTTGTTAATGGCTTATTTGATTCTGACGGAACAAAGAGTAGCTATGTGTGTCCTGCATGGCATACTTCGTCTCCTGGTTTGGGAAAAGACATTTATCTGCTTTTACGCAGTCTTGGAATAATGTCAAACTTGTACGCTACTAAGGCTGGTAATTTTAAAGTAGATGTTATTTCTACCAGGGCGTTTGGGAAAGTAGTAGGCAGAGAGTTTAGTAGCAAGGAGACCGGTGAATTTGGAAAAACAATAATGCCACGTTATTGCGCTGCTGTGTTTTTGGACAAGATAAAAGGAACTTGCAATAATCATCTTAGTTATTCTGAGCAAGTATTGATTAGTAGGGTTAGGCATGGCGGTTCTGTTTCTCTAGGAAAGGCTATTGACATATTGGATAAGTTGTTTGTGGATAAAACAGGTTTATATATAGCAACTGAGTTTGAGTATTTTAAAATGACCAAACAGGTAGCGAAGGTTTATACCTTATCTGTTGATGATACTAAGCATCAATATGACGCGGCCGGGTACTTGTCTAAGAATTGTGCGGACTTTCTGGGACAGGTCTGGGTTAGAGGCATGCGGGAAGTACGCAAAAGGAAACTTGACAATGTTGTAAGGCTATCTGTCCATGATAGTATCGTGGGCGATTGTCTCAATAAAGATGTTGGTCTGGAAGTAGCGCACATCATGGGAGACGCTACTAAGTACTGGACAGAATTTCACTCTCAATACTGGCTGCAATGCCCTATGAAGATGGATAGTAGCATGGGCCCTCACTGGGGAGCACTAAAGGAGCTTGACGAATGAAAACAAATTACATACTTGCTATGGATAAGAGTCACGCTGAGGCTTGCGTGGCTGGTTTTAATGTAGACCCGGTAAATCTACAGAATAAAAGTTTCAGCACAGGAAGTTAGGATTTAACCGTATTAATCTGGTAAGGAGAAAAACACAATGGATGACTCACAAGTGATAGTAACGTATCCCAGTGCTAATGTTTTGAAGATTACTACAATCATCGGCACGGAGAAGCGAGAGATTGACTTTCGTACAGAGCTCCGTATTAACACAGGTAATCTTGTTAAGGAGCTGTCTGAACAGCCCGGACATTATGCTTGGTATTCGGCAATTCTAGCAGACCAAGAAGACCAAGCTCTGAGTAAGAAACGCGATATGGAAAGACGCCGCTCTGACCTTGCACTCCAGCTGAGGCAGGGTAAGCTTAAAATAAGTGATGCTTCCGGTGCTGCCATCAAGCTTACAGAGGGTGCTATACAGGATTACATTGAGAATGACAAGCTGATGAAAGCAATGCAGGATGAGCTTTTTACGCTGGAGTCGTACTGCAAGAAGTTCAAGATTCTGGTTGCCGCAAGCGTACAGCGTAAAGACATGTTGGTCAACCTAGGGTTGCTTGAACGTCAGGAAAGAAAACAATTTAATTCGTAGTGCCGAATTAGGCAATAGCCAAATAGGCAATCGCCAAAATAGGCAAAATAAAATAACTAAACAAAGGAGTTTGCTGTGGCAATGAATCAACAGAGAATGAAAGAAAACGAAGAAGCGGGGTTTAAACGCGAGCCTGAGGAAAATGAATTCATACCTGATGTGGGAAAGACGTATTTGATTCGTCCTCTCCCGCGGGACATGGATGAGTATGCGGACGTGAACGGCGCGGATGACTTTGCTTACATCTATCGTTTTCACTTCAGCTACACAAAGCTGGACGGAACGAAAATCTTCAACATCTCATGCCCGAAAACGTGGGGCCATGACAAGCCTTGCAGCATTTGCAAGGAAGGAAACGAGCTTTACCAGAGTCCTAACGAAGAGGATAAAAAGCTGTCTAAGAAATTTTATCGGCAGGAACGTGCCCTGCTGAATCTTATCGTCCTGGATGACGCCAATTCCGTAGCCAAGGGCGTTCAGTGGTACAGGGCTCCCATCGACAAAGTTTACGGAGAAATCCGCAAGCTGGTTATCAACCCGGCATGGACTGTGAACGGTAAAGACATCTTGGATTTGGTTTACGGCCGTAATTTCACATTGAAGGTGTTGTCGAAACATGAAAGTGGGACGGGATACACGGGCTATGAAGTGACGCCTGCTCCTAACAGTTTTGACATCACGCCTTACCTTGTGGGAGACTGGCGGGAACGTATTGCAAGCTTAGTAACCCACAAACCGCGGGCAACCAACGATGACATCAATAAGCTCATTGCTGTAAGGGATAGGGCTGGCAGCGCTGCTGGCGCTCCCCCGGCTCCTCCTGCCCCTCCCGGCAGTGTAGGCGCTCCCCCGGCCCCTCCCGCTCCTCCTGCGCCCCCGGCTGGCCCTGCGGCTCCTCCCGCGCCTCCTGCGGCACCGGCAGCGGCTGCTTCAGGCCCTGCGGCCCCTCCTACACCCCCGGCAGCTCCTCCCGCGCCTCCTGCGGCCCCGGCTGCTGGCCCTGCGGCACCTCCGCCTCCTCAGCATGCGGATAACGCGGCAAGCAAGGAACAGGAGCTTAAAGCGCCTCCTGCTCCCCCGGCAGCACCGGCTGCAGGCCCTGCAGCTCCTCCTGCTCCTCCTGCGGCCCCGGCCGCTCCTGGTGCGGATACTGCTAAGCCCGCCTGTTTTGGCAAGAAGTACGCTCCCCGAACTCCGGAATGCGTAGCATGCAAGGCCAACACACCGGCGCTTCTGCAGGACTGCAGGAAGAAGTATTTGGACGCTTAATTAGGTTGCGGGTCAGGCGGCATGGGAGTCTGAGTTACTATGAGTAGGACGCTACTATTAGTTAGGACTTGGAGTGATACCGCTACCTGACCCGCGGCTTTTTCAGACTATTACAAGGAGAAAAAATGGCAAAGAATAAATCGGTTAAAGAAGAATTATATGAGTCACTGGAGAAAGACAAGACGGTGATTCTGGGCCTGGATGCAAAAATTCCCTACTTTGTAAATTCCGGACATTACGGATTGAACAGGGTACTATCCGGACGCTGGCTGGGCGGATGGTCTGCAGGCACTGTCGGTGAAATGTTCGGAGACCCTTCTTGTCTGGTTGCTGGTACTCGTGTTGTTTTAGCGGACGGCAGTATTGTTTCCATAGATAGTCTTGGAAATAAACACTTACAGCATATTGATGTTCTTATGCAGAAGGGTAACGGGGATAATGCTGTTGCTAAAGTTTTTCATAAGTATGAAAAGCAGAATGTCACAGAGATTATTTTAAGTGATGGTTCTCGCGTTACAGGTACGCATAATCACCCTTTGCTGACTACCGCTGGTTGGATGACCATTGACGAGTTGCAATTAGGTGATACGCTTATGACTACAAGTTTTATTCCTTGTCATATCACCGATTACATAAAAACAGGCTTTGTGGTGGAACAATCGCATCTTGGGCCTCGGTATAACGGAAAAATGCCGCAGGTCGTTGATGAAGAGCTTGCTTCAGTAATGGGATATGTTCTTGGTGACGGTTGGGTAAGAAAGAAAGGTGTAGGTTTTTTGGTTAATCCTGATGAAATTGACATACTCGGTAAATTGTTAGTTTACATGGACAACCTTTTTGGTGTTGCCGCTCACACGCAAGTCAGGGTTGGCAAGGACCATTATTACGAAGGTAAGTTGTTTAAAAGTAAAAAGGCGCTTACGTCAGTAGAGTATTCAAGAAATGCTGTGACTAAAGCTTTGGGCTTTCTGTCAGAAAAAAGAATTCCTGATTTAATTATGCGCTCTGGAAATTCAATTATGAGCAGTTTTCTCAGGTGGTTATTTGAAGCTGCCGGTTGTTGCTTTAGCAAGGGTCGTGGATCACGAGCTGTTGCTTTGAAAACCGCATACTTGGATTTAGCTTTGGATGTACAACTTGCTTTGCGCCGTTTTGGAATAAGAGCGAGAATAATCAAGTGGACAAACAGCGCAGGGCGCATATCTTATAATATTCGTATAGGCAGCAGGGATAATATTTTGTTATTTGATAAGTACATAGGTTTTGTATCAAACAAAAAAATAATAAAACTGCAGCAGCTCGTATCAGACGTAAACAAAATGCGAAAACCGCGAGATTCTAAACCAGAAACTGTTGTGGCAATTAACAGGCTTAGTAAGCAGCAGGATGTTTTTGACATAGAGATTCCAGAAGGCCACCAGTTTGTTGCTAATGGTATTATTAGTCATAATACTGGAAAAAGTCTTTTAACCAGTCGAGCGATGGTATCACTGCAGCGCAAGGAAATTTATATCAACGAAGGCTGCGAGAAGGAAGTGGATTTGACGGACACCTTCATCATCCTAGATGATACGGAAAAAGCATACCAGGAAAAATTCTGTAAGATGCAAGGTATGGACATTAACGACCTTATCAAGCTTCACAAAACATTGACCGTTGAAACGCACTTTACGCAGATGGAAGACAAGGTGAATAAAATACGCGCTCTCACCAAGCAGGCTCCTCTCGGTGTTTTCTGCGATTCCATTTCTCAGCTTTCTACAGACAACGAAATGGAAAAGGGTATGGAGACTACGGACATGGGTAACAAAGCCAAGAAGGTGCATCAAGCAATGCGCCTGTATTCCGATTACATTTATTCCAATATGGTCATGTATCTGGCCAATAGTCATGTTACGGATAGTCCTAACCCTTACGGGCCTAAGCGCGTTATTAAGGGCGGAAAAGGCATGGCTTTTCAGTCCACAGTGAGGCTGGATTTGCGCTACCTTAGTAAATTCATTCGTAACATGATGGATACTTCTGAGGTGGGCGAGCGCGGGGAAACTTACGGCGTGAAGATTCTGGCTGAGACGGTAAAAAACCGCGTTGCTCCTCCTTTCATGTTCACAATCATTGACGTGTACTTTGACCGTGGCATTGACCCATACTCCGGGCTGTTTGACCACTTCACACGCACGGGCCAGATTATGCTTAAGCCTGCGGATAAAAAGAAAAAGGAAAAAGAGAAGGAGAAGGAGCCCGAAGAAAAAGGAAAGAAGAAAAAGAAAAAGAAGATTGACCCGGATTCTATTTACCTTTTTGACGGCAAGCATGAATTCAAGCACGCCGAATTGCCTCAGCTGATTATAGCTCAGGATTTGCTGGGCGTTAAGGCTGCTGGTTTTGAATACATGACTCCGATAGATGCCGGTGAGTTGGTAGAGGAAGACCTGGAGGAAGACGATAAGGACTTTCCCACGGCCGCGCCTCCGCCGCTTCCTCCTGTTCCGCGCCGTGAACCTATGGGAGAATGAATGTTGCTGACCAACGAAGAGCGCCAAAAGTTTTCTACTTACCTTAAGCAGTCTGCGGAAGGCGATAAAGGCATTATCGAGCAACTGGAAAATTTAAATAATAAGCTTGGCATGTCATCTTCACTCAAAGAAGCTATGACGGGTAAAATGAAGAGCGAGATGACTGTTAAGCTTACGGTTGCTTCACTGCTCGATAAGGTAGAAGGTTTTTAAGACTGGCCGTATTAATATGGTATGAAAAGAAATTCTAAATCAGGGGCTGCTAAGGCCACAGTTTTCTCAGACCCGCACGCAAATAATTTCCAGCGTTTCGCCAAAATCAAAAATGGTTTTAACTCAAGGCTCTTAGATGTAATAAGAGCCTTGCGTTTTATTAACACCTACAACGAAGAGAATGCTATTGATACTACGCTTCTCTCCGGAGACTTATTCCATACGTTTTCTTTCGTAGAAAATGATGTGATGAATCTTGTCAATGAGGTGCTAAGTAACTGGTACGGCCAGCTGTACTACATTGTCGGCCAGCATGACTTGAAAACCAAAGCGGACAAGTACGATGAGCGGCTGGCAAGTTCTTTGGTATTCAGGAACAACAAAACAATTCACCTATTGCAGGGCGGAATAAAGTATACGCTGCCTAACGGTACTACACTTTTCGGTATGGGCTGGCAAGACCCTAAAAATTTCTACGAGCAGGAGTTTGAGTCTGCGGATATTTTCATGGGCCACCAGATGATTGATAATCCGGACATCCCAAAAGGAATGCGACTGCATAAGGACTGGATTGAAAAGAACGGTTACAAACTGCTAATCTTTGGTGATATTCATAAGCCTGATTTCAGAAAATATGATGGCTACAATGTTTTGATTCCCGGCGCTCCCCTTCAGCACAATTTTGGTGATGCCGGGCAGGACAGGGGATTCTGGACGGTTGACCTGGATACCTACGATGCTGATTTTATTCCCATCAATACCACACCAAAATTTATCAAGGTGCAGAGTGCTGCGGAATTAAAGAGCGGCGATGACTTCAATTTCTACCGGGTAGAAAAGCCCGCGGATGTGGATACTACGGGAATGAATGTGGCCGTCCGCAAGGAAGTAAAGCAGGCCTTTAGAGAATCCGGGTTATCCGTGGCCATGTCAGACGAAGAGCTTCTGACAAAATATTTGGAATTGAAAACTGATAAGAACGAGACCAAGCAGGATGTGTTTTTGCAAACAGGTTTGAAGTATTTGAAAGAGTGCGTGTCATCTGCGGTCACGCCCAAAGACTATGTAATAAAAAAGGTGGAGATACACAACTTTGTTTCCATGCTCGGCAAGCACACGTTCACTTTTGTCAAAGACATTTTTCTCATTCTGGGCAGCAACGGTTTTGGAAAGACAACGCTCTTTGAGGCGCTGTATTGGTGCCTGTTCGGGGTTACTACAAAAGGTTTGGCTGCTGGGGAAGTGGTCAACGATACTGTCAACGAAGACTGTAGCGTTATCGTAACGCTGGAAGGAAGCAAGGATACTATTACCGTTCACCGGTACAGGAAGGATAAGGATTTTGGTAATGCTTTCTTTTTCAATATTTATGCAGGGTCTACTGACGCGCAAGAGCAAGGTAGCGTTTATCAGATTAAGCGTGAGTCCACGGATGCAACGCAGGAAGAGCTTAACCGGATGCTGGGTACTAATGCCAGCTTCTTTAAGAACGTCAACTATTTCTCACAGGAAGCTTTTGAATTTTTCTCCACGCTCACGGACGCCGGGCAGAAAGCAATCTGCAAAAATCTTATGCAGATTGACCGCTTTGAAAAGGCGGAAGACAAGGTTAAGTTTGAAGCGGCAATCCTGGACAACAGCTATAGCAAGCAGGAGCAGCAGCTTTCCAGTGATAAGGCTGTCCTGATTGAGAAGGAGCAGACCTTGAAGAGTCTCAGGTCTCAGGAGATTATCTGGGAAAGCCAGCACAAAGAGGATTTGGTTAAACGAGCGGAACAGCTGAAGGGCCTACAGGCCCGCTCTGAAAAAATAAATCGTAACATCGAAGTCCTCAGCGCGGAAAAAGAGGACTTGGAAAAACAGAAGGCAGGAATAGAGCTTGCTATTCCTGTGTACGTTGACGCATACGCGGCCGTGGTCGTTGAATTGACGCAGGCCATTGCTACGGCTGATGGTAATCGCTCTTCAGGGCGGAAGGAATACTTCGATGAGCTGAAGCGCCTGAACACCAATAAGGAAAAGCTTAACAAAGACCTTTACAGCATAGAGGCTGACCTGTCGCAGGTCAGTAACCGGCTGGATGAGCTCAAAGAGCAGGTGACGGCCTCTGACAGCGCTCTGTGCTCTTTATGCGGTCAGAAGCTTCCGCCTTTTAAAATATCTGAGATACGGGAAAGGCTTCAGCAGGAATACTCCCAGAAGACCGCGCTGCTTCCAGGAATGAATAAAACCAAGGAAATCCTGCAGTCGAATATCCAAAACACCGTAGAGCTTATTGCACAGCTGGAAACCAAAAACAATTTTGATAAGCAAGACCAAGCTGTGCGCCTGCTGCAGGCCAGGAAAGACACCGTTACCGTCCAACAGACCGCGGCTAAGCAGTTGCATGATAATGCAGTCAATCAAGCCAAGCTTGTCTATCAAGAAAAAACACACGAGATGGATACCCAGCTTGTAAATCTGTCATCGGAGCTGGCTGTGTTGCTCAGGGATAAAGCAACCTGCGAGCACGACTACGGCGCATATCTTCTTGAATTAAAGGCTCAGACAGAGGTTGCCAATCCTTTTTCTGTTGAAATAAAAAATCATGAAGCACTGCAAACGCAGATGCGCCTTGGCATAGTAGCCAGAGAAGAAGAACTGCAGCGCCTTTATGCGGAGCAGGAGATTCATCAATTCTGGCGCGTAGCATTTTCTAACCAAGGCATAATTTCTTACCTGCTAGATAATTTTTCATTGCGTTTTACTATTATAATTAACGATATTTTGTTGGATTTAACAGACGGGCATTACTCTTCATTATTATCAACCCAGAAAAAACTGAAAAACAAAGATGAGTACCGAGAACAGTTTGAATTTAAAATTTTTATCGATGGCAAGGAGCGGACGTATAAAGCACTGAGTGGAGGACAAAAAGCTAGAATTAATCTTGCTACGGTTGCCACTTTGCACAAGATAATACAAGAACAGTATAACTTAATTGCGATTCCATTTTCTCTTGTGGCGCTAGATGAGCTAATTTCTGAGCTGGATGCCGGTGGAATAGAGGCAATGAGTTCTTTGATTAGCGGTATGGCCAAAGATTGTGCAGTTTACGTGATAACACACCTGGATAATTTTAAAAACTTGTTTTCTAATCATGTTACTGTGGACTACACAAAAGAAAAAGGTACAATAATAGCGTATGTTTAATTGCAGACGGTGCGGGTATTCTTGGTTGCCTAGAAAGACTAATCCTAAATACTGTCCGTTATGCAGTAGTATCTGTTGGCGCACACATAAGAAAAAACCACTAGGGCACCTGTTGGTACTTAGACGGTGGCGAAAACGAAATAGGAAGCGTTACCTTGAGCTTCAAAGAAAAAGCTCGGCTATTTTTAGAAAAAAGCATCCGGATAGGGTTAAGAAAGCACTTGCTGATTATAAAAGTAAAAATTATGATAAAATCATCAGGCATAGCAGGGAGTACTGGAAAATTTATTATAAAAATAATAGACAAAAAGTGCTTATTAAGAATAAGCAATACCGCGTTAAAAATAAAATTCTTTATAAGATAAGAAACAATATATACACTGCTATAAAAAGAGAGCTAGGTTTTAAACAAAGCAGCACTGTAGTACTGCTAGGTTGTTCTGTGCAGGTTTTTAAAGACTACATTGCGCGGCAGTTTAAGCGTGGTATGTCTTGGCATAATCACGGAAAGTGGCATTTAGACCACATTAAGCCCTGTGTTTCTTTTGACTTGACTAAGCTATCAGAGCAAAGAAAGTGTTTTCACTACTCTAATTACCAACCTTTGTGGGCCAAAGATAATCTTATTAAAAATAAAAGGTCAGCATGAGCTTAAAAGTGTTATATTTTGATATTGAAACTACCGGGCTGGAAGCCAAGGAGCATGACATCATTCACCTTGCCATGATTGCTGAGGTGAACGGTAAGGTAGTAGGCGAGCACGAGTTCCGCATGCGCCCTACACGCTTCGACAATATCAACCCTGAGGCCCTGGCAGCGAATGGATTCACAGTAGAGGAGCTTAAGGTGCTCCCACCGCAGGAAGAAGTTTTCCCGGAGATAATAGCCACGCTGGACAGGTACATTGACAAATACAACAAAGCGGATAAATTCACACCGGCCGGTTACAACATTCGGTTTGACGAAGCTTTCCTCAGTGAGCTGTTCAAGAGAAACAAAAACGATTACATAGGCAGCTACCTGAATTGGCACGACTTGGATTTGCTTTACGTTATGTTCCTATACGAATTTTTAGGTCATCACAAGCTTCCGAATTACAAACTGGAAACGGTAGCGGCGTACTACGGCGTTAAGCACGCTCCGCATGATGCTTTAAGCGATGTTAGGGCCGTGCGCGAGCTGGTACACAAATTTCTGTTTCAGTCTGTAAATTGGACGCTGCATAAATGATAAGAATATCCTACACTATTTTTAGTTTTGATGCACTATTTGAAGGCCCGAAAAGAACACCTTCAGAGTGGGTTATTTCTTTGATGAGAAAGCTTCAGTTTCATCAACACATAGTAGTAGCATCTTGGCACAAAGAACGCTGTAGGGCGGATATGATTGGAGTGTTGAGAGATTTGGCAGGAAGGCCGAGTAAGGTTCCGCTTTTGATTTTGGAGCCGGAAGAAGACAATACAGACCCTCGTTTTTGGTTGTTGAATTCTATTCGCAGGTGTATACTTCATTTTAAACAGAATCCTGAACTTGTCATAGTGGAAAATAGTTTTATGGATAGCAGGCTGGGAGCTGGGTCTATTGTAAGTGAAATAGGAATGCTACTTTACAAAGAAGAGCTTCAGCAGTTCAACATATTGCAGGTTTTTAACAAGTTGTAGCTTTTTTAGAAAAAGTAAGCTATTTTTAATTATTGATTGAGTACCGATTCACTTTAATCGGAAATTTACAGTATGCGTCCAGGTGGAGGCAAACGAAAAGGTTCTGCTTTTGAGAGGGATGTTTGTCGTATAATTTCTCAGTTTTGGTCTAACAATTCTTACAGTGACCTATGCTGGCGTTCCGCAAGCTCCGGTGTCAGAGGTACTTCTACAAACTCACACTCACGCAGTAAAGTTAAAGGGTACTACGGAGACCTCACGGCCACGAGCCCCCTCATCGAACCGCTCTTTCAGGTTTTCAGTATTGAATGTAAATTTTACGCTAAAATAGACCTCACAGAAATTCTCCGCGGAATAAAAAATAATAAGCTGCTGGAGTTTTGGACACAGGCCTACCGGGATGCAAGGCATTCCGGGCGCACACCGGTACTTATTACCAAGCAGAATTTTCTCGGAACACTGATGATTATCAGGCTGGCAGATGCCAATAAGCTTTTGCATACTATGGATAAGCCGGTTAAGTACATGACCATAGGACAGGAGCTGGCCATTTTTAACCTGGACGATTTTTTGAAAAATGTAAACAGGGAACGATTCATAAGAACAGTAAAAATACTGGCAGAGGAGAGCATAAATGCTGAAACTGAAAGCGCTGCTTGAAGTTACGGAAGCACAATTGGGCGAGCTGGGGCCGATGAAGCGCCGGGACATCATCGACTACCTGAAGGATAAAGGCTTCGCTGGCCCTTTTGCCGGGGCAAAACATGCTTATATGGCCTGGAAGAACGGGAAAAAGATTACAGTGCCTAATCCTCATGGTGGAGAAGAGTACAGCCGCGGGCTCGTTAATCAGATTTTCAAGCAGGCGGATTTTGCAATGGCCGGGGTGGCCTGATGAAAAACCAATGTAATGATGACGGATTCTCCTACTTAGAAACCCCCGCAATGTACCTATTCGCCCGGCCGCGGACAAGAAACAACGTGCGCGACATCATCAAAATGATTCATCCCATTCTGGATTATTACATCAAGTACTACCTTTACAAATACAGAATATACGACAACCACCCTGAGCATCTGGACTACTACGGAGATACTTACGTGTTTTGCTGCGAGCTGCTATACAACGTGCAGCATACCGGTAACAATTTCAACCGGATAAAGCGGTATATCAATAAGTCAATCAGCGGATGGCTTTACAATAAGGTCTACAAGAAAAAGAAAAAGTGCATAGAGCTAACCAAGGATGAGCTCGCCGTGGCCCTCCAGGTGGATTACCGGGATGATTTTGCTGAGGTGGAGTATCACCATGACCTGCGGCAGCTGAAGCAGACCTTGGCAACGGAGCTGGACTTCTATTTTGAGCTGTTCAGCACCGTGTACGGCAATATTGTATTCAAGCACAAGGAAGAGTTCAAGAAAAAATACTACGATGCGGCATTCCTCAAGTACCTGAAAACGGGGCAGTTACTACAGGCAATCGACTTCTTTGAAAATAAATACGGGAACATTTTTAATGAAACAAAACGAGAAACAGCAGCATGTGGTGTCTGAGCTTGACTTGCTGGTTTACATTTTGGCCATAGAAAAGAAGTACTATGACCTGTTTGAAATGTACGGCATGTTTTACGATTTCAAGAAGTGCAGCCATTGTGGCCACGACAACCAAATTCAGTTCAAGCTTACCAACGAAATCATTCGCACTTTCGGTGAGCACGGAATGATAAAAATTCCGCAGGACAAGGAGCTGAAGCAGGTGTCCCGCGACATCACAATCTGGAAGGGCCTGATGCGCTGTGAGGATACGTCCCTGTCTGTAAGGGTGGAAGAGTATGCTGCGCGGTACAAAGTGAGCCAAGACACCATTTATAAAATCAGGCATAGGGTACAAGCAATGGTAGATAAGTTTGTCGCAATGAAAAAGATATTCAGACGGAGGAAGCGTGAGCCGAATTCCTAACAACTACGATGTCTCAGTAGACCCGGAGCCTACGTCATTGTCCGTTGTGGATGACCACGAATTTTCTGAATTTGTCGCGGGTCAGACAGAGCAGCTTTCGCCGTCCATGAAGAAGAAGGTCAAGCTGGCCATGAAGGATTCCTCTGCCAAGCTGAACATCTTTTTCATGGCTATAGCCCAGAAGAACGCTCACCGGCTGGCGCGAGTCATGGGAGCCTTGGATAATGTGGATAAGGAGCTGCTGCAGAATTGGCGAATAAAGACCATGAATACAGAAGAGCTCCTTGACTTGTTCTCAGAGCTGAACGTGGAAAAGCACCGGACTACTAAGGGCCTGCTGGAAATGGCAAATAAATTTGAAGGTAATCTTCCCAGCATGAATCAGTTTCTCGATGATGACCAAGAAATAGAAATCAGAGAAATGCCCAAAGCCTCCAAGAAAAGGGTCGTTGACTTCTTCAAGCAAAAGATAGCTGTAGCCACGTAACACCTTACTTTTCCTTTTTTGCCGTATTAATATAGTACAGGATACTTTGTTACAACTTATAGGGGGTACTATTTATGCTTAGGATTACACTCGCAGAAGCTGCGGAATTTCTTGGATACGATACGCCGTGGGTTTATAATACGCTGCCCAAAGTAGGCTACGGTGGAACGAAGGTCTTCCTGGGGATAACGGAGATGACCGCACTATTTTCTTTCTCTTTCATGGCCAAGAGTTACGAGCTTTATCCATACAATTTCATTGTCAATAAAAAATTCTTATCCCTGGTGGCAAAGAACACAGTAGCGGAGATGAGCGACTATGCGCATACACAGGAAGACCTGCATGACATTGTTTTCGCTCTCAAGGTTGTTAAGACTAACATCCGGGTGTTCAATCTCATGTCCTACGTTTACCGGAAGGTGGATTCCTCCTGCGGAGACTGGAGAAAGACGTTCAAGGAGGATGTTTTCTCCCGCATGGCCAAGCTCTTTGTCCAGAAGAAAATTACCTATCTGGAGTTCAACCCGGACGGTCTTTTCATGAAGAACAAAGAGCTGGAAGCGGAGATAATCACCGGTCTACAACAAGAGCTTGTGGGTAAGAATACATAAGCAACTAGGTAATGTGATAGATTAATTTTCAAATTTTTTACTTGACTTCCGTACTCCCTATGACTTATATTACTACTAATAAATTTATAGGTAATTTTTCAGGAGGTAAAGATGGTGGCAGAGTCAAGAGCTTCCAGGATTGCTGTGCAGAGACAACCAAACGAAGACCCGTGGGCTTTTATTTGGAAAAACTTTTACGGTTTGGCAGTGTACTACTCCTTAATCTATGCCCGGAAGACAAAACACTGGGAGCTTAAGGACGATTTCAGAAACGAAATGCTTTACGCGATGGTCGATGCTTACACAAAATACCGTGACCGGCCGCTGAGCGAGCAGGTCAAAATCTTCAAGACAATCCCTTTCAACTACTACTCCTCACGCCTTGACCGAAAATGGATGACACTGGAGCATGTGCCCATTGAGAACAAGGCCATTGTGGAAGATGAGGACAGGTTCAGGAGCCTGTACGATGCTTACTATGAAGAATTCCTGGATACTCATTACCGGCTGAACGTGGATGAAGACACGGATGAGAAGATGGTGCTAATGCAGATTCTTTATCCGTCAAAGGAGTTTCAGGACTTCATTGAGGGCGAGAAAGACCGGCATCAGATGACCAAAGCTATGCTCAGGAAATTTTTCTGCCAGAAATACAAATGGAGTAGCAAGTACTTTGATGAGGTATTCGCCAATGTCAAAATCGCCGCTTAAAAAATGCCGCTTTGAGGGCTGCAAGAAGAAAGAATCTGATGCTTTTGATTTGCGTGTGGAGGGTAAGCATATCCCTCTTTGCGAAGAACACGGGGAGTACACCATGCAGAAGATGCTGCTGGATAATCCTAGCGCAGTTGTTTCAACAAAAGTAGTGCATTAAACCGGGGAGATGGTGAAACTGGCAGACACACTGTACGGGTCGCAACCGTTGGCGCGTGATGACGCAACACAGAACATCACATTGAAGGTTCGACTCCTTCTCTCCCCAGCTTAATGCACGGTCAATAATGAAAAATATAAAACTTAATTACTCTGCTATTATCAGCTTTTCAAATAAAGGCCCGCAGGGTGAGCCGGTCAATATTAACAAGCCCGGTGCTGCATATTTGAAGAAGGCAAAAGCCTGGGCCAAGAAAAATAAGCGGACGTTCCGCGATAATTTTGCATTGGTTTTGGCCTATACTTTTGAGACATAGCATGCTAATAAAGGTTTTTGTTCGTATTAATGTGTTATAGGTATAGCATACTAAGGTAAACTTTAAGGGAGGGTACTAATGGATAAGAAGCTGCTGCTGCCTGAGATTGAAAAGATTAAAATTAGACATCCACGAGCCGCGGATTTCATGGCGAAGATTTCCCGGCATGATGACTGCTTCGCTTTGAACAATGACCCGAAAAGCGAAGACTGCCTGCGTTGCATTCTCCGGGTGGAGTATGACGGCCAGGAAATGAGCATGTCTGAGTGCTGCAAAAAATTCATGAAGATGTCCGTAACCGAAAAACCAAAAGGAGAACCTGTGGCCGAAAAGAAAGAAGAAAAAGCCAAAGATGCGCCTGCAGAAAATGCTGCAGCCGCTGAAAAACCTGCGGAGAAAACAGAAGCTGCGCCCAAAGAGGAAAAGAAAGAACAGCCCAAGCCCCCGGCCAAAAAAGCCGCTGCTCCCAAAGCCGAAAAGAAAGCCCCGGAACCGGCCGCGCCCAAAGCCGAAAAGAAGCCCCCGGCCAAAAAAGCCGCTGCTCCCAGAGCTGAAAAGAAGGCCCCTGTCAAGAAGGCGGATAAGAACAGCGTGGAAGGTCTGGGCAGCTGTCAGCTCACAATCCTGAACATGGTGAAAAAGAAAAGCATGACGCAGGGTGACATTGCCGACAAGCTGAAAATCAAAGGCCCTACGGCCAACATTGCCCTAGGAAAGCTGATGAAAAAAGGATTCATTACCCGCGTCCCTGAAGGGAGAGGATTCTTGTACTCTTCCAAATAAATAACCGGCCAGTATTTATCCTAATTGTCAAGCCCCAGCCTTAATCGGCTGGGGCTTTTTGTTATAAGTCATTGATTTTTATACCTTTATAACTATAAAGAAAAAAGTATATAATCTTACTTTTAACTTGCATTCCTGATTGTATTACATTATATTTAATACTGGAGGGGGAGCTATGAAAAAGATTTCGGTTCCCAGAAACATGAGAAGCAGCGAGCGGCTGCTGAGCTTTTTGCCTTGGTGCAAGGAGTGGGAGCTGAGCGGGTATCTTGGTAAGAGCGGAATTCTTTATGAGGTGGGCGGGAAGCGCGAGAGTCGCGCTTTCAACAAAGAGGTTGTGTTTCACTCTCACCCTAAGAGCAAAAACGCCAATGTTCCTTCTCCCGCGGATGTCATGAAGTTTGCTTACCTGAGCCGGGCCAAAGTTTCAATCGTGGTTTGCCCGGATTGCTTTGTGGTCATGGCCAAGGGGCCACGTTTCAATCCTGAAAAATACAACCCGGAGTTTGATGCTGTTTCCCTGATGTGGAATTCCGGTAAGATAGACGGCCGCTGGATTAAAAATTGGAAGCGGGCCGTGGTTGACCTGGGAATGAAAGTTGACCTTTATGGTCGGGAGAGTGCCTAATGAGTATCACATTTCAAGATTTCATGCGTTTGCAGGTCATGGGTATTGAACTATACGCCCAACGCAATAAAAAACCTGCTTCTGTGGTGGCCGGGGAATGGATTCAAAAGTACGCGGTGAGTTTTAGAAATCTCTTTAAAAATTAAAAGGTAGAGCGTATGAAAAACAGGAAAAAGTGTAACGGCAGGTGCTCAAAGTGTCTCGGATGTGGCAGGGTGTGTTAATAAAAAGATAAATAATCTTACTTTTTACTTGCATTCCTGATTGTAATTGATTATCTTATTACTGTGAGAGAGAAAGAACAAATGATGGACTTCTACAAACGGCAATGTGAATACTTCCTGCAGCATGCAGCAGGCCTTCAGGATGTTGCCAGAGACTTTATGCTGCGGTGGGCAGAAGAGAGCGCCCTGAAGTATATGGAATTTAAACTTAACTAAGAGGTGAGTATGATGCTCTTAACGAAAGAAATTCTGGCCAAGCTGCCTCCTATCAAGGGCCAGGAAGTAAAAGGTGAAGACGCAGTGGCTTTTGTCAAATTCTTTACCCCGGACTCAAACTGGACTTGGTACGCTACGGAATATGACCCGGCTGAGGGCCTGTTCTTCGGGCTGGTGCAGGGGTTTGAAGAGGAGCTGGGTTACTTCTCGCTGGCGGAGCTGAAAGTGGCGCGGCGCGGGCCTATGGGACTGGCCATTGAGCGCGACAAATGGTACAGTCCTAAACCAATCAAAGAATTAAGGAGGGCGGCATGAGTGGTATGGTATTTCCTGCTGAATGGAAACTGAGTTTTGAAAAGCCTAATGTCTGGAGTCGAAAAAAGAAATATGTCCGTTTCAATGCTTGGCGCGGGCAAGAAGAGCCTGTTTACGCCGTAGCAGGGGCCAATGATACGGGCATGAGCAGCGATTCTCCGTGTCCCTCTGATGTATGCAAGGCTGAGCTTGGCATGGTTAAGCAGGTGCTGAAGGAAAACAACATCCCAGCGCGTATGGCTACGGGCCAGTCATCCAATGTCTTTTGCTTGTGTCGCTACTTGATTGTTCCGGTTAATCTGGTGGAAGCTGCCCGTGGTATCCTTAGCTTCTGGTATCAAACTGAAGGAAGATGGAGTACGCGACTACTATACTTGTGCAGTTCTCCGGTTTCTCTGGTTAAGGCAGCATAAAGAAAAAGATAAATAATCTTACTTTTCACTTGCATTCCTGATTGTAATTGATTATATTAGTAATGTAGGGAAAGGAGTTAAGATGAGCGAGAAAAAGAAACTGAGTCAGAGCTGGTGCCGGTGCAAAGAAGACAAGCTCGCGCTGGGAGAGTTCATTTACAAGGAAGACGGAAAGTGCGAGTGCGGAATTGAGATGCATCATTACCATTGCGAGTCCTGCGGCGGCGTTCTTCAAATCGGGTAAGGAGAGACTATGAGACTTCACAAAGAAAAAGTCATGAGTGTCAACGGCATACTGTGCAACGTCATCATGGATAAGGGGCCGGGCCGCGATAGCCTGGACATCATACCTTTTGTTTCACGGAAGATTTGGGAACTGGGCCTTGGCAATCTGGAGCCTATTTGGAAATCAGCCAGGGAGCTTATGGATGCGCCGTACTGCGCGGAACGAAAACTGGATAATGGAATAGTAATCTACAATTCATACTTATGTGCAAAGGAGGCTGCATAATGGCAAGTAACGCTGTGGCTGAAAAAGCTGAAAAGTTTGACCTTGTGTTCCTGGGAGCCTATGATTCTGGGATTGTACCAGGGAGACGGAATCTGCATGGGTTGCGGTAGGAAAGTATAAAATAAGTATTTTCACTTTTTACTTGCAATCCTGATTGAATAGAATTATATTACTGGTAAGCAATAAAACTTAAGGAGGGTAAGATGTCAAATGCAAAGATGGTCAGTCTGAAAAGTACCCGCTTCGCGTCCCTGGAGCAGGCAGAAGAGTATGTCAACCGGTTTTCTATTACGGATAAGGTTGTCGCGTGCCGGGACATGCAGTTCAAAAACGGCCTCATCCAAATCGGCAACCAGGAAATGCCTTTTACGGCGAATGGCTGGCGGGCGTTCCTCAGTGAAGTCGTGCCGGGTGCGAGTCGCTTCCTGAATTCGGAAGACTGCCCTCAGGATTTGGCGGAGCAGGTTGTGAATCGCATGCTATCGGAAAAGTCCGACATGAAGCGCATGGTGCGAATCGAACAGGACAACGGCGCTCAGCCGTACCTCAAAGCATTCCTTTCGGAAGGATACCGGCCGTACAATAACAAGCAGTTTGTGGCCGAAATAAAAAAGAACATCGCAGGCAAGGAAGACGAATTCAAGGTGCTGCGTCCCAGCGTGAGCGGCGGAACATTCTCGGTGAACCTGCTGAATCACAAGCAGAAGATTACTCTGCAGGACGGTGAGAAAAACCGTAGCATCTTCCTGGGCGTGAATTACCGGAACGGCGAAGACGGAGGAGCCTCTGTGTCGCGCCTGCCTTTCAGCTTTGACCGCTTCTGCGAGAACGGTACTATCTTCGGCAGGAAATTCATTGAAGCTGTGGCGAAGCGTGTTGTCCACCGTGGCGCTGACATCGCGGACAGGGTGCTGGAAATTATCGGCAAGGCGGACAATTCCGCGCTGGACGTTCTCCGGAAATCGTATGTCAATTTGATGAATACCATGATGACTCAGCTTTATTTCAAGCATGTCGCGGAGCGGGCTATCTATCCCATGAAGGTCATGCCTCAGCGGGATTTCATTGAGGCAATCCCTTTTGACGGGAGCGAGAGTCGCTTTGGCTTCTTCAACCGGATTAACGAGTATGCTCATACGGGCAACCATGACGAAGAGAAACGCATGGAGTTTGAGCGGCTGGCCGGGATGGTTGTGGAGGAGAATCTGATTTCCTAATCCTAACTCCTGAAACAAAGCCCCAGAGAAATCTGGGGCTTTTTCTTTTTGTCCGTATTAATATGACAGGAGCATTAGTCAGAAGCTAAGAGCGCCTGCTACAGAAGAAACAAGAAAGAAGATGATTATCGCTTTAAAGAGAGTAATTCATACGCCAGCGTGGTGTGCTAAAATAAGTGCCGCATTAAAAGGTAAGAAGAAATCCCCAGAGCATGCAGCAAAGTGTAGAACATTTAATTTAGGAAAGCATCACACGGAGGCCACAAAGAGACACTTATCAAGAGTTATGATGGGAAGATTCGTTAGTTCAGAAACGAAAGAAAAGCAGCGGTATGCTGCTCTTAAAAGAAAGCGTTGTGCTTAATAATATTTATGGGAGGATTACTGTGAAAAAATTGGCAATACTTACTGATTTCGTTGGTTACTTGGAATCCTACTCAATCGCGCAGATTGTTAGGCAGCAGATGCGGATGCTGAAGCAGAACGGTTACAAGTTCAGATTCATTCAGCGGACAACTGACATTGCAGAATGGGAAAAATATACCGATGATATTTGTGTCATTCCCGATTACATCTGCGGCAACCGCGGAGAAACAGAGGACATTCTTAAGCGCACTGGAAAAAGCTGGGCGGAGCTGGTAAAAGAAACCTATGATGCCCTGGAGCTTCACCTGAAGGATATGGACATTGTGATTACGCATGACCTTATTTATCAGTCCTGCGATAATATTCAGGATGAGGCGGCAGCGCTTTATGCAAAAAATCATCCTAATGTTTTATGGTTGCATTGGGTACACTCTGCTTCTAACCCGGCCGGGCTTAACAAGCAGGTAGGAAAAAACGTGTATGCAAATTCTTTTGTCATATACCCTAACCAACGTGATATTTTCAAGGTTGTTGCTAATCTTAAAGTTCCGCCTGAGAAGGTCAAGGTTGTTCCGCATGCTATGGATTACGTTGACTTCTTCGACATGCATCCTATCACGGAAAAAATAATAGAGTCCACCGGAATCATGGAAGCAGATGTAGTATGCTGCTATCCGCTGCGCCTGGACAGAGGAAAGCAACCCGAATTCTGCATCAAGATTATGAATCAGATACGTGACCATTTCAAACGCAAGATTCAGTTGGTCTTTGTTGACTTCCAATCCACAGGCGGCGATAAGGTAAACTACCGGGAAGAGCTTATAGCAATGGCTGCTTCCTATGGCTGGCAGGATGATGAGCTCATTTTCATGTCCCAGTTTCATCCGGACTGTTTCATGCAGACTCCCAAAAAAGTTATTCGGGATTTGTTCCTGTTGTCAAATGTTTACATTCACCCCAGCAAAAGCGAAACGTACTCATTGACAACGCAGGAAGCGCGGGCCTGCAAAAACATGCTAGTGTTGAATTTCGATTTCCCGGCAATGAGGGCTATGTACGGGGAAGACCCTATTTACCGTAAGTTCAGCTCCAATACTTGCATTGTGGAGGATAACCCTAACCCGAATACAGCAACACAGACCGGTTACGTTCGGGGTGTTGATAATTACTGCATGGAGATAGCCGGGAGAATTTTATATTATCTTGATAAGCAGGCTGTGGTTAAGATGTCTGATGAAACAAGAAAAAATAAAAACCTGCAAACGGTTTTTAAGCGTCATATAGAACCTTTACTTTTTGGTGCCAAAGATGATAATCAGCAAGCCCCCCAGCAAGGCGTATGATGAATTCTGTGCGCGAGCTTTTGGTAAACCTGTGGAGCAAACAAAGCCAGAAGAAAAACCGGCTGCTCCTGAAGAGGAAAACCGTGACCTTCTCAGCGCTCGCATGCGTATTGCACGGGGTGAGCTCAGGCCCCCAGGACGATAATGAGTTCAGGAATTGACTTTGGGTTTTTTATAGATAGGATGTCGGTAGCCGCGGAAGAGGCAAAAGTTCTTAGTGAACAATCACAAGGATTACTACTGACTGCGCTTTGTTGTAAGCAATAACATTTTGCCGCAAGGCAAAGAAACGCATGTTTCACATTCGGAGGAAAAGATGAAAGCAAAAAGTCAGAAGAAATCGCCCCTATCTTGCAAGCTCCGTGGCGATAAAGTTGTAATCGAAATTGGAATTGATACGCTTGCCTTTGCTTTTGAAGAAAGCGAATACAATAATCCTTTTGATGTTACCCAAAACAAACACGTTCGCACAGACACCATCGCTTTCAAAAAAGAGTTTGCCAGGGATGTCGTAAACGAAATCAACGATGAAGAGGAAGACGGCTCAACTTTGCTTACTGGGCTATTTGACAAGGCAACAGAAAGAGCCGTTGAAAACGGAAGTCTTGGAATCAGAGAAATTTAAGAGCGCAAAATGTTAAAGCACACAACAATCGTATGGGGTTTCGTAGCCAAGGCTACTCAAGGCAAATTGCCTGCTGGCAACAACTTCCCCATACTTTCCCGTTCTATGGAGCGAACAGAGGCTGTCAGGGAAAAATACTGTCTTCATTAAAGGAGTGTGTATGGCAAGCATGGCGGATATTCAGTCTGATTGTCACGGTGCTTCTGTGATGTCCATAGCAGGTAAGAGCTCCTGTTACTACAGGTGCATTAATTGCGGAAAAGAATGTACGGTACGGGCAGCAGCTCCTCAGGTAAAGACTCCCGCAGATGCTGTGATTGATGAATTCTGTTTGAAGATTGAAAAGGAAATGGAATCTCCTGCCCAGGAGCTGCGGGAAGCAGAGAGGCTTAAGTTTGTGACGGACAGCCTAGAAGAGGGAAAGTTTATCGAGCGAAAACCTTTTGTAGCAGTGGAGGCTTAGCATGCAAAAAGAAGAAGTCCTTTCATTTCCTGCTTACGGAAAAAATGTAGACCTTCACGCTTACTACTACTATTCCAGAAAAAGTGCTGCACAAAAAGCCGAGGTTTGCAATGGTGCCGGGCCGCGCCGTTTCGGTTGGCTGATACCGGATACCTTCTGCGGCCTTTGCATTACAGAGCCCGCCAATATCCATGATTGGAATTACCAGTTCGGAGAGACCATTGAGGATTTCCATGAAGCAAACAGAAATTTCAAATGGAATATGCTACGCATGGCAGAGGCTCTGCGAGAAAAAGAAGCAGCAGCTAATCCTGGATGGCTACGGCGCAAGTGGAATGAATACATGCATACCCGGCGCTGTGAAATCATTGAGGATGAATATTACAAAGCCGTGGAAGCTTTCGGAGGGGCTATCTTCTTCAAGAAAGACCCTATCAGTTTTACGTGGCAATCTCTTGCTCCCGTGGGAGGTGCTATTGTATAACGCCTACTGTATTGCCATTATTATAGTCTCCGCTGCTGTAGCAATCATTTCCCTTAGGGAAAAGCGCGAAGACTTTTAACCGATAAATTTACACTATACAACTAAGACCCCATCCTCTAAGAGGGTGGGGTTTTTGGCGTTATATCTAATTTTTATATTATCTATGCAAGAAGATACTACACAACAAACCGCTGCACTTGAGGCGATATGTCTGAAACTGACAACAAATTCATTGACCGGCTTATTGATTTGGTTAAGGAAGTCACAGAATCAAATGTAGCGCAAACACAAAGTATTGAGGCACTTGAGACAAAAGTTACGGAAGACATAAGTAATGCAGAAGGAAATATCCTTGAGGCTACAGGCTCACTGTCTGATAGGATAACCGCGCTGGAAGAAAAGAATACCTGCTTTTATGGCTCAGAAGAATTCAAACCTGTTAGAGAAAACATCAAAAAACTTTTTACTGAAGAAGCGTATGACATACTTACGCTGGTGAAGAATGTAAAAAAGTTTGTTAGCTTCGTGTCAATACTATTTATCATTCTATCGGCTATTCTGGTGGTAGCAGGTGCATTTTCCTTATTGCGCGTTCTTTTTAAAGGAGCATAGTATGTCACCTACAGAAAAGAAGTTCAGTGAGAGTGTTGCACACGGCATTCAGGCCATAAAAAATAATACAGAGCGCATGCAGCGGATGCGTGTGACTCTGGAGGACAGAAGGGCCAGCCTCTTTTCTTCCAATGTTGAAAAATTCAGCAGGATAACACAGCGCACATTCATGGAAGCAAAAACCTGTCTGGATAAACTATGAGTTTTGTAAAGATAGAAGACAGTTGCGCTATTCTTAGATTTTCCAATACCAGCACACCTGAGCACCGTGATGTTCTCATGGATGTAAGTGCTCTAATGCAGTTTGGTTTTAAGTGTTTCATTTTCGACTTTTCAGGAGTCAAAAATTTTAGTTCCAGTGTTTTAGGTTTTGCTCTTGGCTTGATTCGCGTTGTAAAAGGAAACGGCTGTAAGATGTATGTCAGAAATCTCAGCGAAGAGGCCCGGACAATGCTTCAATTCTCTGTCAAGGTAGAATGCTGCAATGATGAATTGCACGAGCTGCTATCCTTGGAAAATATTCAGAGCATTGAATTAGGAGGAAGCGATGGCCATTGATACTGCCAGAGTATTAAGTGTATTGCAGGCACTGCTTGCAGATAACATGCAGAAGAAAATAAAGGCCCAGCAGGTCAGAGATTTTCTTGTTTCTGTTTACGGTCGCTGGGCATCAAAAACTATCATCTCTGCTGATAGTCCATATTCCATCACCAAAGATGATGTGGCGCTTTACATTGATGCTACTGTGGATAATACCACAGCTCTGCTACCGAATGATTTTGTTCAAAATGACAACGACATAATTATTTACATCGAGAGAACTGACCTCAGCATTAAAAATGTCACTGTTGCTTGTCAAGCGGGATATACCATAGCGCAAAACGGTACAAGCATTAAGTTAGATAGACAGGGTGCTCATGTTCTCCTGCACAAACTGGGAACGGTTTACCATATTGTCGTTGATGGCCGGGTAGGTTTTTCTGTAACAAATCCCGTTCAGAATGACGTGCTTGCTTACGATAGCATTAGCAAGCAGTTTATCAATGTTCCTAATCCTGGCGGCGGGACGCAGGGACAACAGGGTGTTACCGGAATTCAAGGCCAGACCGGTGTGCAGGGAAAAACAGGCCCACAAGGTCAGCAGGGGCATACCGGCCTGGGCGCTCCTGGTATTCAAGGTCAGACCGGCATGCAAGGTACTACAGGTGCCCGTGGAATCCAAGGTAATACAGGCCTGCAGGGCTTAACCGGAGTGGTCGGCGTTCAAGGACAGACCGGCCTCCAAGGCATGACAGGAGCAGAAGGCGAAGATGGTGTCACCGGCGTTCAGGGCGTAACAGGCCCTGTAGGTCAGACCGGAGTGCAAGGAAATACTGGAGTCCAAGGTATGCAAGGACATACCGGCATGCAAGGACTTGGCATACAAGGTCAGACCGGCTTACAAGGGCATACTGGCATTCAGGGTATCAAAGGTAATACGGGCGCACAAGGCGTTCGTGGCGATACAGGTGTCCAGGGTAAGCAGGGTACTACTGGCATAGGTGTTCAAGGCAATACGGGTGTTCAAGGCCGCACAGGCGTTCAAGGAAATACCGGAATAGGTATTCAAGGTGAGACAGGCGTACAAGGTCAAACTGGGCCTTTTGGCGGGCCTCCTGGTGAGACTGGTGTGCAAGGTACGACAGGCGTGGCCGGTGCTCGCGGTATAACCGGAATACAAGGCCTTCAAGGAACAGAAGGTGCTACAGGCCCTCAAGGAAATCGCGGTGTGACCGGCGTTCAAGGCCAGACCGGTGTGCAAGGTGTACAGGGACAAACTGGTATTCAGGGTCATACTGGTGCACAGGGTAGAACAGGAGTCCAAGGCGATACCGGTGTGGCAGGAGAAACCGGCATACAGGGTATTGAAGGGCACGAAGGGGTGCAAGGAAATACCGGTGTGCAGGGAATTCAAGGCAACACTGGAGTTCAAGGCAACACAGGAGTCCAAGGCGATACCGGCGCTCAAGGGGGCACAGGTTTACGTGGTAATACCGGCGTACAAGGTAATACTGGCATCCAGGGTGCTACCGGCGTACAAGGTAATACTGGCATCCAAGGAGTTCAAGGCCAAACCGGTGTACAAGGTAGCATTGGTGTGCAGGGTAGTACTGGTGTGCAGGGATTTCAAGGAAACACAGGTTTACAGGGTAATACTGGTGTTCAAGGAATCCAAGGTAATACTGGCCAAGGTTTACAAGGTAATACTGGCGTGCAAGGTTTACAGGGTAATACTGGCGTGCAAGGAATCCAAGGTAATACTGGCGTGCAAGGTTTACAGGGTAATACGGGCGTGCAAGGCAACACCGGAGTTCAAGGAAACACTGGTGTCCAGGGTGCTACCGGAGTTCAAGGTCAAACTGGTGTCCAGGGTCAGACTGGTTTACGCGGTAATACAGGTGTTCAAGGAAATACTGGTTTACAGGGAATCCAAGGCAACACCGGCGTACAAGGTACTCAGGGTAATACTGGCATCCAAGGTAATACCGGCGTAGCAGGAAGTACGGGCGTACAGGGCGTTCAGGGTGTTACAGGCCTTCAGGGTTTTGGTGGCGGCGCTACATTATTTTTTGATGACGCAGCCTCTGACATCGGTGGCTATTTTTCATTATTGACAGACCCTAACACAATAGCCGAAGTTCAAGATGATATTTTTGTTAATTCAGGAACTGGAGAGGTTTTTGGAGAATCGTACGCAACAGCTGCAGGTTTTCCTGGACGCACGGTTATTCCTGGAGGTGACTGGGAGTTTGACATTTGGCGTTTTGTTAGCAGTGCTACTGGAGTTACAATACTTAACATTAATGTTTACAAGAGGGCTACAGGCGGGGCTGAAACACTTCTTTTTGTTGCTACTACCGGTAAAATAAATGACACTACTAACACAATGCAGAACATTACAGTTACGCAACCTGATTTTGTTGTTTTAGCTACTGACAGAATAGTAATAAAAATATCTGCTACTTCTACTTCTGGTGCTACAAGAACAGCAAGCCTTACTCATAACGGTACTTTACATTATTCACATGTGCATACAACTCTTGCTGTTGTGGGCTCGCAGGGTATTACGGGTATTCAAGGTCAAACTGGTGTCCAGGGTCAGACTGGTTTACGCGGTAATACAGGTGTTCAAGGTATACAAGGCAACACGGGCGCAGGCATACAAGGCAGCACTGGCGTGCAAGGTATCCAGGGCCAAACTGGCATGCAAGGAAACACTGGAGTTCAAGGTAATACCGGAGTACAAGGCAGCACAGGTTTACAAGGTAATACCGGCACTCAAGGAATTCAAGGTAACACTGGTGTGCAAGGAATTCAAGGTAACACTGGTGTGCAAGGTATCCAAGGTAACACAGGTTTACAGGGCAATACTGGTGTGCAAGGTATCCAAGGCAATACTGGTGTGCAAGGAATTCAAGGTAACACTGGAGTCCAAGGTCAAACTGGTGTTCAAGGCAACACAGGTTTACAGGGCAACACTGGAGTTCAGGGTAATACCGGAGTACAGGGCAATACAGGTTTACAAGGTAATACTGGCGTACAAGGTAGCACCGGCGTGCAGGGTAGCACAGGTGTTCAGGGAAATACAGGTGTGCAGGGTATCCAGGGCAACACTGGTGTGCAGGGTATCCAGGGGAATACCGGTGTACAAGGAAGCCAAGGTAATACCGGCGTGCAGGGAATCCAAGGTCAGACTGGAACAGGAATACAAGGCCAAACCGGCGTGCAAGGAAGTCAAGGCAACACAGGTTTACAAGGTAATACCGGTACTCAAGGAATTCAGGGTATTACCGGAGGGACTATAGGTACACAAGGAAATACTGGCGTTCAAGGAATCCAAGGAAATACTGGCGTTCAAGGAATCCAAGGAAATACCGGCGTGCAGGGAATTCAGGGTATTACTGGATTGTGGGGAAGAACAGGCGTGCAGGGAATTCAGGGTATTACTGGATTGTGGGGAAGAACAGGCGTGCAGGGAATTCAGGGTATTACCGGCGTGCAGGGCATTCAAGGCAATACAGGCGCAGGCATACAAGGCAGTACGGGTGTGCAGGGAATCCAAGGCATTACGGGAATCCAGGGTCAGACCGGTATACAAGGCATTACGGGTTTACGCGGCAACACTGGCGTACAAGGCAATACTGGTGTACAAGGAGTTACTGGTTCCGCTGGAAATATAACACCAGCTGTGGGCTCTAATCTGTCCGGGTCAGGAACACAGTTTCCAGCAACAGCCGGTGAAACCTTTGCGGCCGGTGAACTGTCTTATTTTAAAAATGACGGAAATTACTACAAGGCTAAAGCGGATGTTATTTCCACCATGCCGGTAGTATCTATTGCCGCGGCAGCAATAAATGCTTCAGCATCAGGCAACATGCAAGCTGTAGGATTTTATAGAAATGATGCGTGGAGCTGGACGGTGGCTGGTTTACTTTATGCTTCTGATACTACCGCAGGAGCAATAACACAAACTGCCCCCTCAGGCTCAGGAAATATTGTGCAGATAGTAGGCTATGCTTATTCTGCTACTGTAATTTATTTTAATCCTGACCCTACATACATCACTCTTGTGTAGAGGTATTGAATGTCTTGCGAAGAAGTAAATGGAGCATTTGACCCGTTAGAGTTCAATGATGACTTTGACATTGGTGGATTTGTCGGCGAAGTCATCAGGATACTACGGCTAACAGGAGTAGCAACCGGAGCTTTAGTTTTTGCAGCACAGGCTATAAAAAATGTTTTTATTCCGGGAACAGTGGTATTTGTTCAGGACATTGACGGAGAGGCTGAGAGAACAGAAAACATTACCGGCTCCATTTTGGATGTCGAAGATGTCAAACGATATGACAGGGACGATATTTGCCCTTAGGAGGTTCACATGCTTTGCTCGATACCGGTAGTAGGTGAAATTGTTGTGTATCAAGGTGATGCTCTGGATGTTCAATTCACTGTCACATGGGAAAATGGAAGTCCGGTAGACCTTACAAATTTTGAAGCACGTTTTCGCGTGCTTGATACTTCGTTGCTGAAAGACTCTGTGAACATTGGTGACATCACCAAAGTTTTGCCTCTCACACAGGGAATTTTAATAGTGCATCTTCTGACCCCTGACACTATCGGCCTTACCAAAGGTTACGAGTATGTGTATAAGGCTGAGCTGTACGACATTCAGGGCAATGTTTACACGTTCAAAGAAACTGCGTTTAAAGTTTTGTGAGCTGTCCGTATTAATGTATTGGAGGGTGAAATGAAATGTCCTACTATCGAAATAGTAATCTTGGCGGCTGCGGCAAAACACTTTGTCAATAAGAAGGGAAAGAAGACGCAGGAAGACCTTTGGCTTTCCAAGTGCGCCATGTCTGCTGCCGTAATGCTTTGGATTAAGACTCGCAGAAAGGCCAAACATGGGTAACAAACTTCCGTTAGCATTTGAATTTTTCTTCAAACTGTTCTTTGATTTCATTCTTAGATTTTTTCAATTCTGTGTTATTGACGCTGTGGCTGTAGTACCGGTAAACTACTACTTAAAGTACGGATACCGTAGCTGCTTTCTCCATGCGCTAGGAGCGCAGGTTGTCATTTATTTTGGTATAACGTACATCAGTCTTCTTAAGGTTATGTGGAATAATCGCGGATAGCCCTTTCTGTTTCCCTTTTCCCTGCCCTGCCCCTCCCCCTTTGGGAGGGGTTTTTGTTTGTGGTCGTATTAATATGGATATAAGGAGATACTAATGAATAGAATTCGTACCATTGACTTGCTGAAGCAGGCGGATGTAGCCTACTATAACAAAGCTGAGCCTGTTCTTGAGGATACAGAATATACGGAGCTTAAGGATAAGGCCCACGCTTTGTGGCCTGATGACGATTACTTTAAAACGGTAGGCGCTAAGCCTGAAGAAAAAAGTCCATGGGAGATTGTCAAGCACTCAATACCAATGGGCTCCATTGACAATATTAAAACGGAAAGCCCCAGCACCTTCATTCAGGACATTTTTACCAATACGAAAAAGTGGTGGACAAAATTAGGCTGTCCTACGCTTCTGGCACAATACAAGCTGGACGGATTTTCTCTTAATCTTGAATACGTGCCAGCGGATACTGTGATGTCAGACGGCCCTTGTGATGAAAGCATGTTAATGAATGCTGTCATTCGCGGTGATGGTTTTGAAGGAGAGGACATTTTTAAGAATGCTATTGCCATTCAAGGAATAAAAACCAGCGGGCCTGCGGAAGTCAGGAATGTTCACTGTGAGGTTATACTTCCCAAAAAAGGCTTGGAGGTAGTCAATGAAATTCAGACACTGGCCAAAGACAAGCTTTATGCGAATTGCAGGAATGCGGCTGCTGGCATAGCCCGGCGCTTTGACGGCAAATACTCTAAATTCCTGGCTGCTATACCGTTTGACATCATCCACGAAGGAAAGAGGCACGATAGCAATGCTATCAATCAATACAAAAAGGTTTTTGGCTTTGTCGAAACCGTCTTCATTGATACTTGGGAAGAGCTGGAGGCTTTTTACAAAGAGACGCTTGCTAAGCGTCCGGAGCTTCCGTATGACATTGACGGCATTGTTATAAAAGTGGATGACATGGCCCTTCGTAGCAAGGATAAGCCTGAGCTACCGGAATGGTGCCGTGCCATGAAATTTCCCCCGGAAGAAAACAGTTTCAAGGTGGACACCCTTCGCTGGTACATTGGAAAGACTGGCAAGGCTACGCCTGTGGCTCACAACCATGTCGGTGTTCAGTTTCAGGCCAAGGTTATCCGTGAAGTCTCGCTTCACAACTACAATAAATTCTGCTTGCACAAGCTGGCCCCCGGCGATAAAATTTCTGTGGTCATTGCTGGGGATGTTATACCAAAGATTGAATCTGTGTTAGAGCGGTCAGGTCAGCCTATGTTTACTGCTCCCAAAAACTGCCCGGAGTGCGGGAGCTTGCTACAGGTGGATGAAAATTTCCTGTACTGCACCTCAGAAGGATGTCCCGGCCGCATAAAATCTCTTATCAGCGCCCACGTAAAAGAAATGAAGATTGAAGAGGTAGGCCCGGAGTTGATTGACAAGTTGTACAAGCTGGGACAGACCGGGGAAATAAAGTTCAATCACTTTCCTGACCTGTACACGCTGACAACCAAAGACATCATGAGGCTGGAGGGCTACCAGGAAAAGTCTGCCATGACTGTCATAACCAATATTCACGCAAGGGTGGAGGTCTCCCTGGCTGTGTTTATTGCTTCTCTGGGTATTCCTGACATCGGTGCCAAAACCATTGAGAAGTTTGGCAATGTCAGCTTGGACGATTTATTCAAGATGTCTCTTGATAATATGCGTAAGATAGAAGGGATAGGCCCTACTACGGCTGCGAAAATTAAAGAAGGCTTGGATAACAGCTTTCTTTTAATAGGGCAGCTGTTCGGTAACGGCATAAAAATAAAGAAAGTCAAAAGCGTCAAGGTGGACAGTGACCGGTTCAAAGGAAAGAGCTTCTGCTTCACCGGTGAATTTTTGTATATTAATGTAGACACTGGTAAGAACTATACGCGAGAAGAAGTGCAAGAATTGGTTATTAAGAATGGCGGCATTGTTAAATCCGGTGTTAGTAAAAAGCTTGATACTCTTGTTTTGGCTGATATGTTAAGTAGTAGCAATAAGGCTACTAAAGCAAAGCAGTGTGGTTGCGAGTTACTATCTGCTGAAGACTTTTTAAAAAGGGTGGGGGTATTGTGAGTAACGGCAGGCCTCTTGTTGATTTAATTGGCAAGACTTTTGGCAAGTTTACAGTTATTGGGGGCCCTGTCAGGTCACAGTGGAAAAGTAAACGGCACTTATGGTTGTGCCGATGTTCCTGCGGTTGTGGAAAAGAAAAATTAGTATCTGGTGGTAATCTTGTTAGTGGTAAGGCCAGAGGGGGGCACATAAAACATGGATTTAAAAGACGGGATAAACAGCATCCGTTGTATGTGCTTTGGTCAAACATGAGAAATCGGTGTAATAATAAAAACGAAAAATCCTACCAATATTACGGAGGGCGCGGCATTAAGGTTTGTTCAAGGTGGGATGATTTTGTCAATTTCAAGAATGACATGGGTAAGCGCCCATCTAAAACTTATTCTATTGACAGAATAGATAATAGTGGTAATTATTGTCCTGAAAATTGTAGGTGGTCTACTGACGTTGAACAGGCTAATAACATGACAACAAATATTATGGTTTCCTATAAAGGAAAACGTATGACATTAAAGCAGTTTGCTGCTTGTGCTAATCTTCCCTACCCAAGAGTGCGGTTTCGTTATCATAAAGGTTTAAGTCTTAGTGAGATAATAAAAACAAAATTGTACTTTAAGCGTGCGGGGATACTATGAAAACAATACCGTTAAAGCGAAACATTGACAAAAAATATTTGCTTCACACCGGAAATCTTCTTAATGAGGATATTCGGTATTTTGAAGACAAGCTTGTTAAGGCGCTGGGTATTCCCAAAGGTGTACTTAAGCAATCTAAATTAATGTCAACGTCAGGCGCGTCTTATCTTCAATGGTGCATTAAGGATTTGAAACGCCTCCAGCTTCTGCGGGAGGCTCATGAGTTGTTGTATCAGCGTAAGCAGAGGGGTTACTGATGAAAAAGTTGCTGCTTTACTTAAAGCATAAGCTGGGGTTTCACACGCGGGAGTGTGTTGTTCCCTGCTACAATGCTGACCGGGAAGACAAACACACCTGCAGGATTACCATGAAGGATTTTCCTAAGGACAAACTGAAATGAATAGTAGGCAGCTATTATGATAATGTTCAAGACTGTATTAAGAAGGGTAGAAGAGCGAGCACTAGAGGACACTGCAACGGAATGAGCAAACTAACAAATGGTAATATTATCAGGATACGACAGCTAAGAAAAAAAGGATTAAGCCAGTACCGTGTTGCTGAAATTATGGGTGTGAGTAGGAGTAACATTTATTTGATAGATAAGGGGATTACATGGAAGCACATAAAAAAAATTACAGCGTAAGTCTCGCTATCATTGTCCGTAATTCCGCGGCTGTCATAGGCCGGTGTTTGGAATCTTTGAAAGGTTTACCGGATGAGATTATCATTGTGGATACCGGCTCTACGGATAACACCAAAGAAATAGTCAACAGCTTCATGGATGATGGTCTTATTGTAAAGTTGTATGACTTCAAATGGATAAACGATTTTTCAGCTGCGAGAAATTTTGCCTTTTCCAAATGCACAAAGGACTGGATTTTTTGGGTTGACTCTGATGACATTGTGAATCCTTTTGAGAAGAGAAAAATAGAAAACCTGGATTTGGCGCACACAGACAAAGACCAGATTCTGTTTTTGTATGATTATGCCCAGGATGCTAAGGGTGAAACTCTCAGCACGTTCTACCGTGAGCGCATGCTGAGGAGGTCTGCTAATCCTACCTGGAAAGGTAAAATTCACGAATATATCCCGGCTGCAAATTACTCCAGAGAACAAATCATCATAACGCACAAACGGCAAAGCGGCGATAGCGCTGAAAGAAATATCAAGTTGCTACGTTCGGCCATTGAGTTTGAAGAAGATAAAGAGCTACTTGCTAGGTACTACTACTATATCGGCAAAGAGCTTTACGATGTGAAGGATTGGCCTGCCTACAAAAATCAGGATTACGAGAAAAAAGCAATGGCCTACTTTGCTAAGTTTTTAAGCATGGGGGGTTTGTGCTGGTGGGAGGATGCGGCTATTGCAGCTTTGCTGCTTGCTAAGTATTACTACGCTATTGATGAAGACCTTTTCATGGAATACCTGCTTAAAGCAATAAAGATTGATAGTACAAGAGCTGAACCGTACTACTACATGGGAATTTTCTATTCAGACAGGCAGAGGTGGGAACAGGCTATTCCCTGGTACTCCATGTGCGTTCAGGTTAAACCGGCCAGTGACCTTATGGCACCGCTGCTGGACTATGAAAAGGGATTCAACACTTGGTTGCCCTGTTTACAGCTTTGCTTGTGCTACAACGGCCTGGGTAAAATAAAAGAAGCCTATGACTGGAATGAAAAGGCTATCGCTTTTGGTTCTAAGGATAGCAGGCTATTTCATAATCGAGAAGCTTTAAGGAACGCTTTACCTTCCTTGGCTATAGCACCGGTACAACCTTCAAACAAAAAAAGCGCTGATAATCTGTTTTACATTAAGCACATAATGGATGGACAGGGTAAGAAATTGAATTTGGGATGTGGTAGTAAGACCCTGCCTGGATACGAAAACGCTGACAATTTCAAGGCTGATTTTGTTGATGCTGTTTATAACCTGTACGACATTCCTTATGAGGATGGCACCATTTCTGAAGTATTATCAGAGCATGCACTTGAACATTTGGGTAAGGAGCTCGGAGAACGAGCAATAAAGGAATGGGCCCGCGTGCTACGGCCGGGCGGTCTCCTACACCTTAAGATTCCTGACCTTGCTTTGTGCATTAGCAACTATCTCACGGCTGATGTTGTCGGCGCGGCTGCTACTATTAATGGGTATCCCGCTAAGGAATGGCACAAGTACACTATTTATGGCATTCAGAAGTCGCAGGCCGGGGAGTCAGACCAGTCGCAGTATCACGTCTGGGGTTATTCAAAGAATGAAATACGAGACTTGCTATCATCGGCCGGTTTTGTTATTGACAGTTTGGAAAACTATGACGGCTGGGGAACGCCGTCTATCGAAATCAAAGCGCACAAAAAAGTAGCAGCCAAAAAAGTAGGCTGGTGGTATCCGGAGGACTGGGATTTCGGCCCCGTTAGAATACGTGCATTGAACATTGATAAGTGGCTAAAGGCCAAAGGTTATAATTCTGAAATAATAGCCAATGTTGAACAGGGGGCGCTTTGCGACATTGTGATAGTAGGCGACTTCAGTGAACACACACTTCAAGGAATAAAAGAATTAAGGAAGCGCGGTATCATTGTTATCTGTAACCTCTGCGAAGAGCTGCATCATGAAAGCGTGTATTCCGTGCTCAAGGAATGTGACACGGTAGTATGCTGCTCTACTAAGCTTGCGGAATGGGCCAAGCAGTACAGTGAGACAGTAACGGTGATTGAGGACGCCTATGAAACAAAGTAATATTGTAAAGCCTGTCCACGGCTGGTTTCATATTGCGGCAATGCTGGGCGGCGAATACATAGCAGCTGAGCTGCATGGGCGCTTGCTTCAGAGCAGGCTGTACGAAGCCAGCACGGCTATTCACGTTTCTATTGTAGGAAATATTGAACAAGCAGCACGCCTCCGTGATTACATTTTTAGCCGTCATAGCAAGTATGATGTTTTTTACGTGAGTGCTAATCTTGAAGACTATGAGTGGCCCGCTCTAGTTGATATGTATAAAATGGCACACAATGCGGACATAAATTGTTTTTACATCCATACTAAGGGTGCCAGTAATTGCAGACCTGATGTTCCTGCATCAATTCAGAAAAATATTCGCTGTTGGCGAGATGTGATGTGCCACTATACTATCGGCAGGCACGCGGAATGCCAGCAGCTTCTCAATTTGGGCTACGATACCGTAGGCCCTCTCTTTAAATTTGACAGGCATTACGCTGGAAATTTTTGGTGGAGTAAATCTTCCTATTTATGCACGCTGCCGTATCCAACAGGAAATAGAATGCAAGCCGAAGGCTGGGTTACTGAATGTGGAAAGCCAAAAGTATTTAACCAGTTTTCTGTGGATTCTGATGACCTGTACGGGTTTGATGGCGGCAATCCTTTCAAGGAGTGGAGGCAATCCGTATGACAACCTGCTTAAACGTAGGATGCAACGACATTCAGCTGGAAGGTTTTATTAATATTGATTTGAATCCTTCCGTTAAACCCGATTTGATTTGGGATGCTACCAAACTACGCGATAAATTTGTTAATGATTCTGTGGACTTTATTTTTTGCGGACATTTCCTGGAGCACTTCAGTGTTGCCGTTTCTTCTGTTATAGTTAGAGATTTTTATAGCATGTTAAAACCCTATGGCTGCGTGGCCGCTATTGTTCCTGATTTTAAAAAAGCAGTAGGCGTTACTGCATCAGTGGAGCTTACTACGCCTGAGATAGAAAGAATTGTTTTGGCAGAAGGAACTCATAAAATGATTTTCACCGAGGATAGATTGGTATCAATTTTTGAACATCAAGGTTTTTCTGCTATCCCAGCTCCTGTAACGCTTTTGCCTTGGTGCCGGTTTCCTGAAGTGCCTTGGCAATCTGCAGTGCTTGCTATGAAGCATCCCACAGTAAATTTTACGACTGGATGATATGAAAAACCTTGATGCTATTGCTATTGCCTGTGGAACAGATAAGTCGAGCGAGCGTCATTATTACACCCGCTATTATCAAACGCACATTGGTCATTTGGAGGATAAAGAGATAAAGGTGCTTGAGATAGGTGTGCATCTAGGCTACTCTCTGAGTATGTGGAGTCAGTATTTTTCTAATGCTTTGATATATGGCATTGACATTGAGCATCTGCAACACCTGAGCAAGGGTAATGTCACCGTGTTGCAAGGAGACCAGAACGACCCGGAATTTTTGCGAGAGCTTAGCAGGATGTACGGCCCTTTCGATTTGATTGTGGATGATGGCAGTCATCACAATGTTCACATGCGGACAAGCTTTGATACGCTATTTCCGTTGCTGACCCCAAAAGGTATTTACGTTGTGGAAGATTTATACTGCTGCTATTGGACTGACCTTTACGGAACAGGTCTGCCCCGGTTCACAGATTATTTATTGGAGCTCATTGATGCTTTGCATTGCCGCGGTAAGACAGACTATGTGAATCAAGATAAGCCATTTGTGCCAAGCTACACGGAGCATCTGGGAGAGCGCACGGAAATGGAGAAAATTATTAACGCTATTCATCTATACAGGGGCATAGCATTCATCCACAAAAATTAGGAGTAGTATGATTTACGATTGCTTCCTATTCTATAATGAGTTTGACATTCTGGAAATCAGGCTTAACGAGCTGAATTCTGTTGTGGATAAGTTCGTGCTGATAGAATCTCCACTTACGTTTACCGGGAAACCTAAGCCCTGCTATTTCTTTGAAGACAAGAGTGGGCGCTTTGACAAATTTAAAGATAAAATTATTAACTGGGCATTTGACTCTGGCAAAAACAATGAGCTTACTGCATGGCAAAGAGAGCACATGCAGCGTGATGTTATAAAAAGTATCTTGGTAGAAGACGAATCCCTGAAGGATGATGACATCGTTTTCTTTTCCGATGTGGAAGAGATAAATAGAAAAGATACAGTAGCTTTTGTTTGTGATGGTATTGAGCGCGGGTATTACGATGCTGCTATACTTCAGCATAGAACAAGCTACTACTACTTCAATAATACTTTTATTGACAATCCGTGCCCTATGGCCAAAGCGTGCTCAGGAAAGTTTTTCAAAGGTGTTACCCCCAGTCAGTTCAGAGATATTACAGGAGCGATAGAAGAGGTAACACGGATACGAACAATTAAGAACTGCGGCTGGAATTTTTCTAACCTTGGCACGCCTCAGCAGTTGAAAACCAAGTTGGAGGCTTTTTCACACCAGGAGTATAAACATCTGTTTACAGAAGAGAATATCGCTAAGAACAAAGCAGCCTGCACGGATTTGTTTGAGCGGCCGGGTAAGCAGCATGAGTTTCATATCATTCCTTTGGACGATAGCTTTCCGGAATTCATCCTGCGGAATAAGGAGCGCTTCAAGGATTACATCACAGGCCCGGAAGACTTGGGGCTCCTGCAAGATTTGAGTGCTATCACTAAAAAGCACTATCCTGATGGTTTTCCAGAAAGTAAATCGACTGAAGAGTTTTATCTTCCCGGTGTAGGATTTCTTCCTACCGCTGACGCTCATAGAAAGTTCGGACAGGAGCTTATGGATTATTCGATGGGAAAAAAGCTTCAGGTGTACTGGTTTGGGTATGGCGGAGGAGCCCATTATGCGGAAGCATTGCGGCCGTTGATTGAGGAGCTGGGAATGCAGCTGGTTACTATTCACGAGCAGGCTAATGCAGACGTGAAATGGGATAGGAAGACTTGGCTTGCTGAGCTTAACAAGGCGGATATAATTATTTTACCGTGCAAGGTGGGAGGTTCCGCCAAGAGTAGCAACCGTCTGGCGCAGGCACTGTCTTTGGGTAAACCAGTCATATGCTCGCCGCTGGCCTCTTACTTAGAGCTTGAAAGTAAGTATCCGGACTGCTGTAGGTTTGCAAGAGAGGAGATTGATTGGCGAGAAGCACTGTCTTACTATGCTACAGCAGCACGCCATGTAGGTTCTCCTATTCGCAAAAACGCAGTCAAGGACTACAGTATTGACAGCATAGGAGCTAAATGGGTTAGTCTTTTCTCTTCTGATTTTAAAGCTCGTAAGGTTGTGCATAGAGTTACTGTTGATAAGGAAGGAAAGGCCGGTATCAAGTTTGGTGCATTATCAAGACACACTCAGACGGTTGATATTATAATTCCCACAGCAAATAATTTTGAGCTGCTTAAAATCTGCGTTGATAGCATCCGGGCCTGCACGAATGTTTCTTATAAGATAATCATCGTAGATAATGGCACCGGTGCGGGCACGTACAGTGCTACCTTCGTGTGGGCTAGAGAACAGAATGACGTGCTGTACGTGGGGTCTCCTGCCCGGCTGGTATTTTCAGAAGCAATCAACATGGGTATCCGTTCCTCAGATGCAAAGTACGTCTGTCTTCTGAATGATGATACCATAGTAAGCAGAGGCTGGGTTGAAGAGATGATAGCCGTCTGCGGGAATGGTGTGGGCGCTGTAGGCGTACTATCAAACTGTGACAAAGGCTGGCAACACAACATCAGCATTAAGGCCGGTAGTGTAGCCCTGCTTCCTGGCTTAAACACGTTGGAGGAGATACGCCCTGTCATACCAGAAATCTACAAACTAGGGCCTGACTACACTGTTAAAAGCGAGCGCTCGCCGGTGCATGCTCAGGACTGGATTGCTTTCTACTGCACTCTTATTCCACGAAAGGTTATTGATGAGGTGGGCTTCTTGGATGAGGGATTCAGAAATTCAGGTGAAGATGTTGACTACTGCAAACGTATAACCAAAGCAGGATATAAAATCATTCAGAACTATGACGCTGTGGTTTTTCATTTTGGAGCGGTAGGCAGGAAGCAGCTGGAGAAAGAAAATTATGAAGCATACCATGCAGCTGATAGAAATACGCAGAACTACTTGAAGGATAAGCATGATAATCAGGGGCTTATTGTTTTGTACTCTGGTAAAGCATGGGAAAAGTGGGACGGTGATTCCGTTGTTAAGGGTATAGGAGGGTCTGAGACTTGGCAGGTTATGCTGGCGGAAGAGTTCTCTAAGCTTAATTACCGCGTGATAAGTTTCTGCGATTGCCCGGAAACATGCAAGACAATCAACGGCGTGCGTTACATGCACTATTCGGAGTTTCACGCTTTCGCGTGGGTAAACTGGATTGACCTATTAATTTCTTCCCGGACAACGGAGTGCTTGGAATATGCGCGGGCGTCAAAAAAGCTGGTCATGGTGCACGATGTTTACCTTACGCGGGAAGGTGGACTGCCTCCTCATGATGATAAGGTGGACTATTATCTGTGTTTGTCAAGGGCCCACAAAGAATATTTTTCTCAATGGCAGCATGTTCAGGATAGTAAAATCCTGATTACATCAAACGGCATTGACCTTGACCGCTTTGCGAAAGCAGCACATCCGCGTAAAGACAAGTTCAAGTGTATCTATTCCAGCTCCCCAGACCGCGGACTGGAAGCGCTGCTGCTTATGTGGCCTGAGATAAAGCGCAGGGTGCCTGAGGCTACGCTGGACATATACTACGGATTCAACAACTACTGGTCTCTGACGGATGCGTGGCGGGTAAAGATGGAGGAGCTGATGAAGGCTCCGGGTGTTGCTTATCATGGCCGGGTAGGGCAGGATGAGCTGGCCAAGGCTTTTTACAGTAGCAAGCTGCTGCTGTATCCGTGCTCCTTTGAGGAGACCTTTTGCATCACGGCGCTGGAGGCTATGGCTGCTGGCTGCATCGTGCTGAGTTCCCGGTACTGGGGAATACAAACAACGGTTAACGATGTTGGAATTTTGATTTCAATAAAAAGCGGAAAGGAAGTTTACGAAAAGGAGTATCAGGACGTTTTTATTTCTATGGCTGTGGAAGTGCTTACTGAAGATGACAAAGGCTACTACTGTGAGGTGGAAGGGCCTAAAAGAGCCGCTACTATGACTTGGAAGTGCGTAGCGCGTCAGTTTATCACATTTTTGGAAAAAAAAGAATGGAAAGAAATACAATAGTAAGACGTTTTTGGGCTAAAGTACAAGTCTGTGAAACTGATTCTTGCTGGAATTGGCTTGGTGCTTTAGATAAGGATGGTTATGGAAGATTTAGTTATAATAAAGATAAAAAATCTGAGAGTTCTAATAGGGTTGCTTTAGAGCTTAAATTAAAACGGCCTATTCTGGCAGGGTATAAGGCCTGTCATACTTGCGATAATACTTCTTGTGTAAACCCTAAGCATTTATACGAAGGGACAGTGCTCGATAACATTAAAGATAGAGTTTTGAGACATAGAAGTGCTTGTGGAGAGCAGAGCGGTGTGGCAAAACTGTCCAATAAGGATGTTATTGAAATACGAAAATTAGGTTTACAAGAAAAGTCTACTACTAAAATAGGAAAAATATTCGGTATTACGAGATTAACCGTATATAGGATAACTAGTAGGAAATTATGGAGACACATTGGATAGCATACTGGCCAAGCTTTCTTACCTGCTACTGGAGAAGCGGCCGTTCCTGCCTACTGAAATTCTGGCCTATGCAACTATGCCGATTAGGATTGAAGCCAAAAAATGTGTATCTTCTAATGTGGAGGCCTACGGCTACGATAAGCAGTCTCGGACATTGAAGGTTGTGTTCTCTGGGGGAGCGGAATACCGCTACCTCTGTGTGCCTGAGCAGCTGTATCAGGATTTGGATAAGACTGACTCCAAGGGCAGCTTTATTGCTATCGTGAAGAGGATGTGCAAGGCCATACGGATTGACGGGCGCTGGTATAGCATGGAAGAGGAGAAGGGCCCTAAGGCAGCATCACCGTGCTACGACTGCAAAAGTAATAGCTGCGCTTACATAGCAGAATGCAAAGAACAGGATTTTTCTTTATTCAGAGATAAAAATGTCAAAGACAAGCAGCCCGCTACAGAAAGACCTCCAGGAAACGCTTGATGCTTTAGTAGCATCCGGGCGCTGCACGGCAGATGAGCTGGGGCAGTTTTCTGCAAAAGAGCAGGAGCTTTTAGCCAAGGCTACCCTGGAATACCTGGACAAGGGTGAATCTCTCACCATAAAAACCATAGAGTCAAGCGACTACCTTTTTGAAGTCCCTAACATTATTAAGTTTGTAGATGACCCCTACTACTTAGGCACGGAACTTGGCTTTGTCCGCGATGAGCATGGCCGCATAGCATCCAAGAACAGACAGATTTACGATTACTGGCTGACACAGCTTAACGATATTTACAACAGCGCTGAGATTTACAATGAGGTACTGATTACTGGTGCTATCGGTATCGGCAAGACAACCTTCATGAATATCATTCAGCTCTATGACCTGCTACACCTCATGGCACTTAAGAATCCTCAGCAGCATTATGGACTCATGCCAAGCACGGTTATTATTCAGGCCTTCTTTAACATCCTTATGGATTTGGCCGCGGACGTAGGCTATACTCAGTTCCAGCACATGATGGATTCTTCCGAATTTTTTCGTAAAATAATGCTCTACAACACGAAGCTGAGAGAGGGCCTGCGATACACGCCGCCACCTAAAAAGAAAATCGCATTCCAGATAGGTTCCCGAATAGCGCACACTCTGGGCCGCGCCGTGTTCTCCGCTCAGATGGATGAGGCAAACTTTGGTATGGATACCCAGGATGACCGGCGAGCGGATGAGAAGAAGTCCCAGGTCTACGAAAACTATGTCAGCTTGCTGCGTAGAAGAGAAAGCCGCTTCCCTACAGCGCCCGGCCATTTCTGCATAGGCTCCTCCAAAAAATCCACAGCGGACTTCCTTGAAAAGCACATCGAAGATTCAAAGGGTAAAAAGGGAGTCAAGGTTATTGATGCTGCTCAGTACATTGTGAAGGCAAACTGCTTAGACCCTATTTCAGGAAAGCCTCTCTACTCTGGAAAATTCTTTAGGGTGCTACTGGGAGACCTAACCCGCGAGCCTAAGGTGCTGGATGAGCAGGAGAAAGTAGCAGATGACCTGAAGGATAAAATCATCAAGGTTCCTGAGGAGCACAAAGTAGCCTACGACACAAACATCATTGATGCTCTCAGGGATATTTCCGGTATTGCAGCTATGCCTAAGCAGGCATTCTTTACTAATAGAGATTTGATACGTGAGCTCATTAAGCCTGAACGTATCATTCCTTGGAAGTACACATCCATAGGAAAGACCATTCCGAATACCATTAACCTTTCCTTTTTTGGTAAAGACCAGATTCAAGATTTCCTGGTCACAGAAGGGTTATTCTGTGATAAAGGCAAGCTGCCATTCAGAAGGAATCCACGGTTTCTGTCTATTGATACCGGCTATTCCAGCAAAGGTGATGCTGCGGGTATAGCCATGACATGCCGGGCAGGTGTGCTAATCATGGAGAAGACTGGAGCAAACGGACAGCCCGAAAGATTTTACGTCCCTAAGTACTGGACGGATTTCTATATCAGAATAAAAGGAAAAAATAAAGAGGAGTTCCCTCTTTATAAGCTTACGGAATTCACAAAATTCCTAATCCGGGAAAAGCAAATAGACATCAAAGGCTTTTCCGTTGACGGTTTCCAGTCTGTTCAAATGCAGCAGGACTTAAGAATAGCATTCCCGTCCCTGGATGTGCGCGAGTTATCTGTGGATAAGGATGACAGCCCGCACATCAACCTGAGAAATATTGTCAATGCGCGGGCTCTTGATGGCATGTACACGGATGCAAATCTCTTGACAGAGCTTTTCGACTTAGTACATATTTCTAAAACAGCCCGCGGTACGCGGGAGAATCTAAGGAAGATGATAGTAGACCACCCTACCATAGCCTCAGATGGCTTTATTGGCAGAAAGGATGTCACGGATGCACTCACGGCGTCACTGTTCCTTTGCCGGGAGCTGGACACATCCATTTCAAATGAAGAGATTGAAATGCAGATTGAGGATTTCAAAAAGGTAGACATCAACGACATAATTAAAAAAGCTGAAGACGAAGTGGATGCGGCAATAAAGGAAATTGACAGCTTTAAACTGGAAGACCTAAATTTTGGCGATAAGTAAAGAAATGGCAAAAATAATTGCCGGGCACATATTCGACAGGATAGTGTCCACCAATAAGGTAATGTTTGTGTGCGGGGATTTTGTTCAGATTAACTACTTGATAAAAAATAAACCAGAGCCGCGTACTGTAAATCTTAAAATTTTAGGTGTAGGAGGAGTCCATGAGCTGCATTAGCAAGGATAGCAACGGTAAGTGTGAGTTGGCCGGTGCAGAAGATAAGAAACTGTACAATGTTGATGCTGACGGAAAATGTTTGGCGGACGATGAAGGCGACTGTGCATTTTTCACAAATGATAAAGACCTGGAGCAGGAGATGGATATAGAAGACGGAGACGATGAGGACGGTCGGGAACGGCTGATGGATGATTAGCTACTAAAGGTGTTGCATTTGATTAAAATTCTTATTATATTTATTAACAAGGAAGGAGGACGGTGCGATGCGCTTAGTCCAACACGCGCCTTGGTAGCCGAGTTGCTACCAAGGCTTTTTTGTTTTAAGGGTATTAGCAACCTACTACTATACTTGATTTTTATATTATTATCGGAAAAGGCAGGTCTGCACTTACGGACGGAACGATGAAAAAACTGAATAAGATTTTACAGGATTACGAGAGCACTTCGTCCTCTGACATGCCCGCGTTTCAGCATATCCCCCTCACAATTAATAAAGATAAAAACAAAGATAAGCCGTTCCTGAGCAGGATGGATTTAAAAGACATTCTGGATAATTACGGTAAGCTAATAGGGAGAAAAGTATAATGGCATTGGATATTTTCAAAAATCTGAATCAGCAAGCACAGATGGCCATGATTAAGGTCTTTGGCCTTGACCGTGCTTTCAATGATGAGAAGGGCGGCGGCATAGGCGGAAAAGATGACCTTAACAAATCGCTATCAGCCGCGCTGGGGCAGTTCAACTACAACCCGGCCTTCGCCTCTATCTACACCAGTTACGTTAAATCTGAAATTGACCGCAAAAAGCAGTACAAAGAATACGATTCGATGGAAGATGAATCAGAAGTGATTGCTACTGCTTTGGACATGTACGCGGAAGATTCTACGGACTTTGACAGCTTTGTGGGCGCTCGCGTATGGATTACCGGTGCAGACGAAGTTTCTATAGAAGCAAACAAACTTCTGAAGCGTCTGAAGATTGAAAAGAACATGCCCCGCATAGCAAGGAACGTGGCCAAGTACGGTGATTTCTTTTTAGGCATTCAGACGGACAAGGACAAGGCTAAAGTTGTTGAAGAGGGAATTGCTCACGTAGAGACCTCCTACTATCCTCGTGATGTTATGCCTATTGTTCGGGACTACAAGCTCCTGGGCTACTGGGTTATGGATGCTGAGAAGGTTATGAAGGTGGCGGAAGAAGGCCTGAAAGCTCCATGGGAATTCGTACACTTTGCTATTCCTGGTGACGCCAATTTTATCACTTACGATTCACCAATGGAATACGAGACTAAGCGCAGCGACTTGGTTGAGTATGGTCAGTCGATTCTGAAAGCTTCCCGTAAGCCTTACAAGCGTAGTAAGCTCATGCACGACATTTTAGCCATTGCCAGAATTACTCGGTCTCCTCTGAAGCGCGTTTTCAAATTCCACACGGATACTAACAACCCTATTGCTCAGATTACCGCGCTTGCTATGTTCAAGAAGACACTGGAAAAAATAGGCGGCGTGGATAAGTTCAATGATAACCTGTCCTACGATGAGCTCATGAATATCATGACTCAGGATATTTATATCCCTCTGGGCAAGGATACAAAAGGCGATTACTCCTTTGACACGCTGGGCGGAGAAGTTGAAGTAAAAGCCATTTCTGACATTGAGCTTTTCGATAATCGGCTTTTCATGTCTCTTCGCATTCCCAAAGAATTTCTGAATTTCGATGAGGCCAAGGGTGATAAGCAGACGCTGCTCCTGAAAGACATCCGCTACTCAAAGCGAATTAAGAAGCTGCAAAATGCGCTCAGGAACGGAATCAAGGAATTGATTTTCATCCATTTTGCTCTTAAGGGCAAAGTGCTTTCAGAGGATGATTTTGTTGTCAACATGGCATCCACGTCCATATCGGAAGACTTGGAGAGGCTTGATTACTATGGCAATGCCGTTCAGACAGCTGACTCTCTGCTCCGCATGCTGGAAGGTTTCATGGTCAAGGTAGAGCCCGATGTTGAAGGCAACCCGCAGGAAGAGCAGAAGTATGACCGTGACTACCTGGCCTACTACATTCTGAAATACATCGTCAAGCTTCCTTCTTTCGACATGGACAAATTCAATCCCAAAATGAAGAGCTTTGAAGATGAGCCCAAAAACAAAGGTAAAGTTGAAAAAACAAAAGCCTTTGTGGAAAGCAACCAGCATCTGGTCAATAGCATGCTACAGAAGAGTATGGGCCAGCTCCGGGAAGCGGCGGAAGAAATAAACTCGCTTGTGGTTAAGGACTACCGGAAAGAAGCTATTAAGATGGAGTCTTTTGACCATGCCAGTCTGAAGGCTTACTGTGAAGGTATTATTACCGCCAAGGATAAGCTGCTTGAGAAACAAAAAGAAAGCAAACAGGTAATCGAAGAATGATTAAAGAAAAATACAGCGATTACTATACAGCCAGCGGCAGCTACCGCAAGTATCTCATGAAGCAGGAATCCGCCAATACCGCGGAGATGTATGACTATTTTTCCCGGTTGGAGATTCGTTGTCGGCAGCTGCTTCGTTGCAGCGAGCTTTCTCAGGCATCAAACCCTAACATCAGCAGAATGACCGTAAAAATTGGAGAATTCATTTCTGATATGCGCGGTCTGGCGAAGAGCATCTTTGAAGAAACAGGTGACAGGCTTCACCGGCTATTTGCAGACCTGTATGATGAGTCCGCTTCCGTTGTGGAAGGCTTTGAGCAGGAAGCAACGCAGTACCTGAGTAAGATGGAAATGCTCAGTGAGGATGCGCAGCTTATCCAAAGACGTACACACTGGAAAAAGAACCACGCTAAAAATGCGCAACGCTCTAATGCCGCTAAAATGTCGTGGCGTGCTAACCGCGAGAAGTTCAAAGTCGGCGTGAAAAAGTTCCATGCAAGCTCAGCTGGAAAACAATTTCACCGTAACCTATCGCGCTTCAGCAAACGTGCTACGGCAGAGAGTGCTAATTTCACACACGATGATTTACTGATGACGGCTAAGGGCCTTAGTAGCGCTTGCACGCACATTATCATCGAAGCTGAAAACATTCTGATTGACAACGCTGGCCGGGTGGATGAGAAGGTCATGGAAAGCGCCCTGACCATGCGGGAAGTATTTTATATTTTCAATGAAGCTCTGTGTTGCTTGGTAGATGCCGTATTTCAAGAAGACATGGAATCGGTTGCTAATGTTGTTGACATCATTAAGGACTACTATGACCTTGCTGGTGTTGGTGACGGTAATTGGCCTGACACAGACGGCGTAAGCGCTGAGTTTACGCCCTAATGGAATATTGTAATATGATAAAGGGTAAATGTTTTTGGGCGGACAGCGGTAAGTGCGTCTGTCCTGTTTCGTGTAACGAATACAGAAAAAAGCTAAAGGTAACAAAGGAGTAAGGTATGAACGGTGCATCTGTAAACGAAGGAATCAATGAGCAGTCTCCAGGAAGGCCGGTACTAGACAACATGAGAGTAATTCAGAAAATGAAACGGCCGGGCGAGCAGCAGATACAAGCGGACAAAGAAGCTCACGACTTTGAAGACAAATACAATACCATTTCTGGTAAATCTAAAGAGTCGCAGGCTTGGCACAACAAAAATAGAATTGACGGTTAATTAAAAAGGAGTAGTTATGAGCATTCTTGGAGCTTATGCAGGAAAAGAACCGAAGAAATTTTTTCGTCTTCTGGATACGGTAGGTGATGGCAGCGGGGTTAAAAATGCGGCCGTTGACCATAGCGGTGCGGCGGTTGCTTACAAGATTAAGCCGCACACAAGCACTGACCCGAAAGTGCCGAGTGAGGTCTTTGATATTCAGAAATTGAATATTGAAATTGAAGACGCTGGTATCAAAGCAGACCTGTATGGCGGAGCAGCCGCTCTTTCCAACGGCATTCAGGTTTTAGTTTTGGATGCATCCGGAGTTAAGATTGACCTGACCAACGGCGTAACAATCAAAAAGAATTACGATTACGCCCGGCTCGGTGTGGTCAGGGAATCATCTTCCGGCGCTACAACCAATTTTGTCACCGTGAGCATTGACTTGTCAAAGCTCAATCAGTACAACTGCGGTGTGCGCTTGAACGGAGATAAAGGCGAATTCCTGGAAGTGCTCCTGCATGATGACTTCTCAGGCCTCACCAGTCATTTTTTCGTGGCACAAGGCGAAGTCGTTTCCGATGGGCCGTTCCTGGTTGATACTGTTAGCGCCTAAGGAGCTGTATGAATGCAACACGCCGGTTAGAAAGTATCCTTCTTGAAGCTGTGTACCAGCTCGGAGAAGGCGTCTATGACCCCGGAATATTTCGGGCAGTGTTCACCGCAGGAGGCCCCGCTTCTGGAAAATCCTTTGTTGCCAGTATGACTACTGGCGGTTTGGGTTTGAAAGTGCTGACCTCTGATGATTTGGTAACACTGCTCTGGAAACGTACCGGTAAGTCTTTTGACTTTGATACTTTCTCTCCGGAAGATAAAGCACACTTTAGCGCTACGCGGCAGGTAGCCAAGGATAAGACTGCAGAACGGCAAGCAAACTTTCTTGAAGGAAGACTCGGCCTTATCATTGATGGCACAGGCGCAGATTATTCTGACATTGCAGATTTGAAAAACCAGCTAGAAGAGCTTGGCTACGATTGCTACATGGTGTTTGTTAATACAACACTGGAGGTAGCACAAGGTAGGAACGCGGGACGTTTTGAAAGAAATCCTGGCCAAGGCAGGAAAGTTTTTGCAGATGTGCTGAATAAGAAGTGGCGGCAGGCTCAGGATAATATGTCGAAGTTTCGCGGATTGTTTGGACACAATTTTGTAGAAGTGGATAACAGCGCAGATGCTTCCATGAATGCGGAAGTTTACAGTACCGTCTGGAAGCAGATTATGAAATTTGTTAAGCAGCCTATCAGGAATTCAACGGCATTACAGTGGATGCGGGATAAGGGAGCGCGAATATAATGCAACGCTTGTCAGCCCTTGTGGAATTCACACGTAAAGAAATCATAGGTGGCACCGACCCTACATTTATCCATCATAAATTTTACACAAAAGACCTGCCTAACGCAGGAGGTTCGCACTATCAAGAAATTCACAAAGTACAGGTAGCAAACAACAAGCACTACGAAGTTGTTTTCCGTACTGACTCTCGGACGTTTCCGGGAGATGATTACCTTCAAAAAATAATTTTGATGGATTTGAATGCGATGCTTAGAGATAAAAAATCCGACCTGACATTCAAAGATAAAGTAATGTACGCGATTAACTCTGGTGATTTATTAGTAGGATGCCAGTGCCCAGCATTTCTGTATTGGGGTTATGCTTACATTACTACACAGCTTGGCATTGTGCATCCGGAGTTCAAGGAGCCGCGCACTCCCAAAGTTAGAAATCCTCAGATGCGCGGGATTATCTGCAAACACCTATCATTAGCACTTCAGGTGCTGCCCTTCAACGCCAGCAGCATAACCTCAGACCTGAAAGACCTATTAGATGCTTAGTCTTCACTGCATTTTTGTTATAGGGCTTACTGTTATCGTAGCAGCTTTGCTACTTGCCTTACTGCTAGTGATTGATGAAACAGACCCGGTGAGCGGGGAGATCTGATGCAAAAACTAAAAAATTTAGTGGATTATTCCACCTTTATGGCTGAGCTCCACAATGCGGCCACGGCCGCGGGATTCATTACTAAGGTGCTGGGGAAGGTAGACGGCGAACCGATACTGTGTCTTAGCAAGCTACAGAGCCCGGAAACGGCCTCAGGTAAGAGGAAAGTGCTCATTGCCGCAGGCTTCCATGGCAATGAGCCTGGAGGCCCGTGGGGCGTCGTAGAATGGCTTAAACAGTTCGGTAGCGTGCCCCTGGATGGTGTGGACGTTACTATCCTGCCTCTGGTAAACCCGGACGGTTTCAAAAACGACATTCGGGAAGACAATACTGACGATGACCCTAATCGCGGCTGGACAAAGAATCCTGAGCAGCATGCTTCCAAAGAGGGCATTGTTCTGCTGGGCCATATCCAGGAGCTCTATGACGCCTCTCTGGATGGATTTCTGACCCTGCATGAAAATACTGGCAGTACTTATTTTGTTATAACAATTGATGAGAAGGGCCTGCTATCTGAAAAGCTTAAAGAGGCCGGTAGCTTGTTCTTCACTACTGAGCATACTGAAAAACCAAAAGACGATACCTTTGAAGTTTTTCTGAATAACATTGGCGTCCCTATTGTGGTTGTCTCTGAATCTCCTTCTCAGCAGCCCCTCGAAAAGCGTGCTGAGTGTAATGCTTTTGTAATAAAAAAATTCATTGAGTACTACGATAAGATGGAATGGAATGTTTAACTGAGCACTCTGCACATACTCCATACAAAAGCACCAGCAATAACGCTGGTGCTTTTCTTTTTTATCCTTAGTATGTGAGAAAAGGTTTTATCTCGTATTAATGTAAGTGAGGAAAGAAATTTTAGTTCTTTTCTTTTAAAGAGGAATACTATAAGAAGGTAAGACTTTTATATAGTATTATGATTAGGAATTTTTATTTAATACACTCTTCGTGTATTCAGCTATAAAGAAGTTAAGTAAAAATAATACTTTTTTATTGACTTTACCAATAAAATAAACTATTTTGATAGTATGCTAATCATCTCCAGTGCTAATACTCGCGGCGGCAAAGCTGGCAGAGGTAAAAATAAAACCTCTACCGTGCGCGTGATGGAATTGGATATTAGTGGATTCGGCCGTATTGTGGCACAGTACCGCTATAAGGTTTCAGACCCTGCTACTTATGTTGTGGCATTTAATAAGGCTCAAAGCTTTATCAGGAAAAATAAACCCAAGGGTGTCAAAGGATTCAACTACGGCTTATTCGGAAAGGAAAACAATGAGCAACCCTGAACAAGTAAACAGATTCATGCAGGAGAGAGCGTGGGAATACAAGCAGGCAATGGAAGATATAAATAAGGCTGTTGCTATCTATTCCAGCTACTACGCCGCTTTCCTTCGGGGTGTGTACGAGAATGACCCTGATGTTGATATTACCCCTAAGCTTAAGCTTGCTCTCATGGGAGCTTATCAGAATATTTTGACCAAAGTAAATACTGAGGCTAAGATTATTTCGTGGGATACAGAAACGGACGTAATAATTTTGGAGATTGGTCGCTTCAGATTGAAGTGCTATCTCAGAGACCTTAATGAAAATGAACAGGAGGCAGTATGCGAATTGGAATTATGATTTTGCTTTTGCTGGCGGCGAGCCTTTTTTCTCAGGGTACAGATTACTTTACCAAGTGTGTAAAGCATGGCGGCATTTACGTGGCCATAGGTAGGAATAAAACCGGGACGTATGTGAATTACTATTTCCTAAAAACATCCAAGGATTCTGTTACGTGGGTTACACAGGATATGTCAATCGGAATTTCGGATGTGCGCTGGCTGGGTGATAGATTTGTTGTTCCATGCTTTTCTAAGGTTTTGTGTTCTATGGATGGTATTGTCTGGAGCGAAAGTTATGTTAGGGATTATGCTATCTGTGTTTGGGGTACTCAAGGTTACGGAAGGCCTGCTACAAATTTAGATGTGCGAATAATTGCATCAGCAGGCGGTAATAAGTACGTGATGCGTTTTCCCTATCAGTGGGTGGATGGTATTATTTGTAACATGACGGATGGATGGTACTACGGCTACTACTACTCTGATGACAGTTGCCGGTATTGGAATCAGTATGACGGCGCGGACTGGAGCAGCGCAAATAACGCCGTAGAAAAAAGCGTGCTGCCCGCTAAGGCTGCTATGGCCAAGGCTACTGCGACTTATGACATCAGGGGAAGGCGCGTTTCAGGCATGACTCGGCCGGGAATTTATTTTGTTACAGACGGCATTATAACGAAAAAGGTTTTCAATCCGTATTAATGTGTAAAGAGCAATAAAACAATCAAACTAAATGGAGGGTACTATGGCTGTTATCGGTTCAAAAGCGGAATTACTCGCACTGCAAAAGAAGTTTGTCACGGATGCAGCAATCGGAATGCAATTCAGTATTACCCGGCAGGCCGTTCATCAGCTTCGCAATAAGTATGGTATCTCTTCTGTTGCGGAACGCAACGCCCAGCGGAACAAGGATATTTGCGTGGCCTATAAGAAAGGCACGCCTGTTCCTGAAATTGTCCGCAAGGCCCATGTCAGCATCTCTCAGATTTACCGTATCATTAAACGGGGAAAGTAACGCTGCCAGTTATCAAACGGAGGAGCGATGACTAAGTTTTTCAAGTTTATCTGGGAGCGCATATCCTGGCTGTTTTCAAATGATTCGTGGCCTGAGCTTACCGCCACAAAGAAGACCAGTGCAGAGCATGATGCCGCATACCGTAAGGGCCTTACTGGGAGTGCTGTAGGCATGACAGGCCCTGAAGCTTTAGGGCGCGGCCCCGAGGGCGTGACCGGCATTCAAGGTACTATTGGTATGGCCAGTATTCCTCCCGTAACTGCATATCCTGGTACATCCGTGTTTCAGGGGATAAGAATAAGCGAAGCAGCTTTTAATGCCGGGCAGAGCATGGCACAGTCTGCAAGTCTTCCTGGAGACAGACCTGACCCTTCTTGGCTTAAGATTCAGATTACAGACTTGACAAATCTTCCGTGGAATAAAAACGGACAGCGGTGGAAGAAGGATGTGAATTATAAAAAGGACATTGACACAATCATAGTCCATCAGTCTGCGTCCGGTAGCAAGGATGACCTGGATGGAATCAATCTGTACCAAATCACCGGCCCAAATCATTTAGGGCCTGAGGGAGCCCCGCACATCTGCTATGATTACGGAATCCGGAAGAACGGAGAAATCTGTCAGCTGAATGCGCCTGAGGATGTTCTCTGGAGTAATGTTGGTGGCAACATAAAGGGCATTGCTATTGTGGTAGTAGGAAATTTCACAGCGCACGACCACGAAGGCAAGCTTCTCTACCAGGGAACGGATGAGCCTACGCCTGAGCAAACCAAAAGCCTTAATCGGTTACTTTATTGGCTTTGTCACGAAAGTGAATTTCATAGCAACCTGAGTGCTTTTCGCGTGTATGGGCATACAGATTTCGGAAAGCCTACGTGCCCAGGTGATGTGCTGAATGCCCTGGTTACGGATATAAGACGTGGAGGCTATATTTCATGATGCACTTTATTCATGCACACTGGATTATCGCGTTTATCTGGCTTATCATCGGAATATTCATGGCCGGGTTTGAAATTCAGAAGTCAGAAATTCATGATAAAAATAAAAAGCAAAAAGGCGAGCCTACCAAAGAGTACACTGCGGGTGTTCGACTTTTGGCTTCAATGATTATTGCTTGTGCGGGCCCCATAACTTTGATTGCTAACTTTGGTGGCTGGTGTTACAGGAGATACAACCGCGGCGGAAATAAAAGAAGAATGCTTTGCTGAAAGACGTTCATACAATAAAGTTCGTAAAGAAGAAAAAGAGTGGTTTGACAAATACGAAACAATATAATGTGGGATTTGGCCAACAGGGGCGGCACGAATCCCGTGCCACCGCAAATTTGCGAGTACGCAAACTTCGGCAAGCAATTTGTTGTCTAAAATAAACCGGCCAAGACAAGGCCGCCGCCGAAAGGCAGAAAGCGAGAAAAATGGAAGACTGGAAAGAAGCTATCGTGATTATTATCGCCCTGCTTGTTGTTGGCACCTCTGCCATCAAAGGGTGCCAAACTGTTTATGAAACTGACGCGAAGGTATCTATTACCGCGATGGAAAAGGGCTACACTCATGCAACGGTTAATGGGTCGTCAATGATTGTGTGGGTAAAAAAGACGGCGGCGGAAGAGGCCGGTTTACTTCAGACAACAAACGCAAGCCCGGCTCACTCAACCGCAAATGCTAAATAATGGATAGGCGGTTTCGTTCGCCCAAATGCGCTATGCGCACTTCGGGCTTGCGCATCCGTTGGGCAAAATAAAACTACGCGCAAGGCAAAGAAGCGCGGCTTTCAGCCTCGGAGGAAATAAAATGGAACAAGAAAAATGCAAAAACACAATCTGTAAATACAATAACGATGGACACTTGATTGGAACTATGTTGCGAAAGAAAAAGAGCGCGTAGTTTTAAATCGCCCAACAACCGGCTTGGCGGCTCCGGTGGACAAGCCACCTACGACCCAACGTTGTGCGCAAAATTGGCCGAAAGACATTAAAGGCATCGCGCCGGAAAGACAAAAATGATAAAAACAAAGTTGGTGCAAAAGATAGGTGAATTTAATCTTGAGAAAAGAGTGGTAGTGAATCCCCCGTACACGGTTTACGGGCACAGCACATTATTGCCGTCATTTTCTATGTCTATGAAGGTTGGTGGGCTTCGGAAAATGTTGGTCGGGTTAGCTGACGAAGATTCTTTCGGAATAACTGTATCCGATAAAATGACAGAATACACCATTGTAAAGAAATTAAAGACCGGCGCGAAATCATCGGCCAATTCAGCGCACAACAAACCCCATGCCGGTTCATTCGGCGGGAGAGAATAGATAATGGAAAACCCGCCTCATTCACCCAAATGCGCCAGGAGCGCACTTCGGCATGGGGCGGTCCGTTGTGTTCAATTAAACCGTGCCAATACCAAAGGCACAACGCGGCCAAGGCCGCTGAAAGGATAAGATGGAGCAAAAATCTTTTTGGATGATTGAAAAGCCTATCAACGGTGTCGCTCATTGGTGGGTACGCAGAGAAGGGCAAAACGAATACTGGGATAACCCAGACCGATGGACAACTGATCCCAGTAAGGCACGGCATTACCTTTCCGTAGAAGAAGCTCTGCACGTTATGGGCCATGACATGATTGGTTGCATTGCAACTGAACATCTCTGGATGGACAAAGAAACAAAGGCAGGCACGGTTTAACTAAACGCCGGTTACACCGGCTGAAAGGCGGAGCAGATGAAAAATTATGAGATGTTTGAGCCAAAATTCAAGATGCATGACATCCTGAAAGATACCACAAACGGAATGAAAGGTAAGTGTCTCGGTGTCACATTTTATTCTACGGGATGTATTCATTATGGGCTTGCCCCTCTCAAGGCAAAGCCGGACGGAACGCAACCGGACTGGTTCTGGCTTGATGAAACACGGGTTGGCTTGGTTCAGTCGGCAAAAATTCAGAAGTTGGAAAAACCACATTCCGGGCCGGATATGAATCCGAGAATGCAATAAAGGCAGCGCAACTTTTAACTAAACACAACAAACTAAAGGGCGGATCACATGCTCGCATGTTCGACCTACATGGTTTTAAAAATTGATTATGGGAAAAACCACGTCGCCCTTAGGTTATGGCGACATCGCAGGCGGGGAATGTGTTGTCGGGTGCGACGCAGAGGCTAAGGTTGTATCAATCGAAATCCTTGAGGATGGAAAAGTCATAGACAGTTTCAAAGCTTAAAAAGGCAGTCTGAGCCGTGGGTGCGCAATCGTGCCCCTGCGCAGCGCACATCTTGCCCGGCATCTTTTTTCGCGGCTGATGAGGTAGTAACGCCACCGAAACGCCTTAAAGGCGTACCGCGGAGTGGCCCACGCCGGGGAATAACTGGCCACCAGGGGGCACGGCTCAGGCTGCTTAGTTTATACTTAAAAAGGAGTGTGTATGGAAGAGAGAACAGAAGTTGATGTTAAGAAGATGAGCGCTGATGATTTTATCAGCAAACTTCGGGTGCCCCCTTGCCGCGGTCTCATGGGCAAGATTTTCGGTCACAATTTTGTGGAGGCCATTAACCAGGATACTGCCGGGCTTTCCCCGGAGCAGCTGGCTCACATTGTCGAAGCCTGCATTGACCCTACAATGGATATGGTCACGGTACGGCATCTCATTTCTACCACGGAGCCGGGTACTACACTTGTCAAGGCTATCTACTGCACGCGCTGCGGGGAGGAGAAGAGCGTCAATGGAAATGGCAATTCGGGCAAGTAAGCAGGAAATACTTGACAATTACGGTACGCTTGAGCTGAATTTTGTTCGGGAGCGGCATGGGATATTCTGGTATGCAAATACCATACAGAAGTTTTTTCCTGTTGCAGAGCCTGCTCTTGAATTCACAGCCAGCATAGGCTACCCATTGACGCCGAAAGTTACCGTCCGGTATTTCATAGAAGAGGGGGAAAACATTTCCATCATCAAAAAAGACACCGGAGCATTTCTCTATGTTCAAACACGGAGCTGACTGTGAAAACAAGAGCGGAGCTTGCAGCTATTTGGGAGTTTGGTTTTCTTGTTTTATTTATTATACTGGCTGGCTGGCTGGCCTTAATGGTTAAAAAGCAGCAAGTCACCATTGATGCAGCAGAAAGGATTGCTCAGGTGTACAAAGCAGATTCGGTAGAGCTTCACGCTATCAAGGCCACACTCATGCTGGCCTATGACCTGTCAGACCCAGAGGCGGAATTTTTCGGGTACTGGTTTAACAAAAAATCCAAGCAGTTCAGTATTCCGTGGATGACCTTTGCTGCGGTTGCTAAGGTTGAATCAGGCTACAATCCCACTGCTACCTCTGAGGCCGGTGCCAAGGGGTACATGCAGATGCTTGATACCACACACCAAGAGCAGTGTCAAAAGCTGGGTATTCCATTTGTGAAGGGTAAGACTCCATGGATTGATGTAATCAATGTCGTGTGCGGTAGCAACTACTTGGCTGAATCAAAGGATACTACTTTTGAGGTCATGGTTAAACGCTATCTGGCACCGCTGCATGCTAAGATAAAAAAGCAAGCCAAGAAAGAGCCTGAGAATGTTCAGCTGCAAAAGAAGGCTGCTACGATTGAGCAGTACTACCATGACGTGCGCCGGGAATTTATGCTGCTGAGCGCTATCTATACCGGGATTAAAAAATGATGTGGCTGTGTAATTCTTGTGCTGTTGCCAGGATAAAGGCTGGCACGTTAAAGCCTCTTAACTACTACTGGCCACCTAATGAGGCCCCGTGGAAAGAGGGCAGCTGCGATGACTGCGGTAAAACGGAGCACGTATCTAACTGGCCGGTGCCCAAAAGCAATAAGCCATGAAAACAAAGCTTATCGTCATTGAGGACAAAATCCTCATTAAGTATGCAGCCACGATTGAGAGCAAAACCCGCGGCGGGATTATTATTCCTGACAAAGAGGATAGGGAAATTATTTGCGGGTACGTCAAGGAACGTGGAGAAGGCACTCCGCATTATGATTTTGATTCAGATAGCGCCGGTGTTCCTGGCACAAAGAAGAGCAAGATATTCTATATCCCTCTTAAGGTATCAATAGGTGACATGGTTTATTTTTTCAGTAGTCGTGCCGCTGACCTTATGGTAGACGGAGAGCGATTTTTTATAACGGAACAGAAAAACATCCTGTTGATTGTTCAGCAGGACATGATGGAAGGGGTGTAACATGCTACAGATGACCGTTGCTATTCTCATTTTCTTGCTCGGTGCTCCTTTGGGGTACGGCGCTATCAAACTGTTAAAGCTCCTGGGAGCAAACATGGTGACACTGGGGGATGTGGCCAAGGCTTACTTTTTTAGCTTCGCCGTATCGCTTGCTGTGGCCTGCTTCATGTATGCTGTTGTCAATTACTATGTGGTAGAGGCCCGGAAGCGAAAAGAATGCTGCCAGCTCGGATTTGTACAACTGTCAATTTAATATTGGAGAGCGCAATGAGCATTTTGTGGGCCGGGCGGACGGTGCCGTAAAGAATGCTCGTTCCTATCTTCAACCGTACATAGTATAACATGCCAAAACTGACACCTTACTATCGGCGTGGAATCGGGAAAACCAGTTGGTTTCAAATTGGTGGCCGCGTGAGCATGCTTTCCGGGCTCGCTAGGGTGACGCGGTGTTTTTTAAAAGATTAATATTTGTATTTTTATCTTGACTTGCTAATGCTCATTTGCTTATATTACTACTAACGAAAAAATAATTTAACAGAAGGAGTGTGTGATGAGTGTGAAGAACGGATGTCCTAACCCGAAGTGCGATGACCCCGATTGCAAACTCGGAAAAATCATGCAGAGCGGCGGCCCGCTTACAGCGGAAGAGCGCAAGGCTCAGGATGCCATAACATCACCGGCGAAAGAGGTTGCTGCCAAATGCAAGATGAGGCCATCACGGGCAGCATCTTAAATTTTGCAAAAGCAGAAAACGCCCGGCAGCAGCTATCATGCTGGGAACTACGGAAAAGATTTTAATCCTAGAACGCCTATCTGCGGTGATTGCGAATTGCGAGCGGATTGCCGAAAGACATTTTTGGAGTCATAATGAGTTCAGAATTCAACATCAAAGTTACGCAGGATAAAAAAGACCCCAGCCTCCTGCACATCACCGGGGGGTATTCCTGCCAAGCTTTTGTTTGAACAGCTGCGTATTGCTACGAATAAGCGTGCTATTGTTAAGGAAGGCGAGAAAAACTTTCTGGTAATATACGAAGATGACGGATTTACACCTTGGCTAAAAAGGGAATTATGATAACCGAAAAATCTGAATTCTCAAAGCAGTGGATTATTCGTACCGGAATTCCTATTGTGGAATCCTATAATGGCAATATTACTCTGCGTGCGCTTCACTATCAGCTGGTTGCTAATGGGATGACAAACGATATTGCTCACTACAAGAAGGTAGTGAATGCCATGATTGAGGCCCGCTGGAAAGGGCTCGTGGCCTTCGATGCTTTCCTTGACCACGAAAGAGAGACGCTGGGCTCTACGGATTACGAAGAGACAAACGTGATAGATGCGTCTGACCGGGCCAAAGAACAAATCCGGGCGTGGGCTACCAGTTACCACAAAAACCGCTGGGAGAATCAGCCGGTGTATCCGGAGGTCTTTATTGAGAAGAAGGCGCTGCAGGGCGTCTTTGAGGCACCGTGCAAGCACTGGGATGTGGCGCTGAATCCGTGCAAGGGTTATCCATCGTTGACATTTCAGTACGCATGCAAGAAGCGCTTTGATGAAGCGATTTCATTAGGCAAAGAGCCTATCATTCTTTACTTTGGCGATTATGATTGTTCCGGGGAAGACATACCGCGGAGCATTGGTGATACGTTTTCTCGCATGGGCACTCCTGTGGAGGTGAGGCGAATTGCACTTATGAAAGATCAGGTGATAGCGTGGCGTCTTCCCCCGGCTCCTACAAAACAAGAAGATACGCGGAGCCGCAACTGGGATGGCCTGGGACAGGTAGAGCTGGACGCTGTAGAGCCCCGCAAGATTGTGAAGCTCTGCGAGAAAGCCATTCAGGATGTTTTCGATGACGGGCTCTGGGAAGAGCTGCAGGATGTACAGGAAGAAGAACAAGATAAATTCAAAAAGATTCTGAAGCGTGATTTCAAAACACTTCTTGACTAGGAGATAGCATGAACGGCATACGAAAAGAGAACGACAACGTGGCGCTGTTTGACCTTGACGGTACGCTGTGCGACTACGACAGCGCCATGCTGAAATCCATGAATGCTATCCGGGCACCCTCTGAGCCTGAGATTAAGCATGTCCCTCAGGACGGGATACCTCCTTTCATGCAGGCCCGGATAGACCTGATATGCGCGGATGAGCTCTGGTGGGAAAACATGCCTCCGCTCGCGGCCGGGTTTGACATCCTTATGGTTGCAAGAGACCTGGGATACCGGCCTATGATTCTGACTCAGGGGCCTAAAAGAAATCCTTATGCATGGTCAGGAAAGAAACGATGGGTAGACCGGAACATTGGAGTGAACGTGGACATAACCATTACACGGGACAAGGGGTTGGTTTACGGAAAGGTTATGGTTGACGATTACCCTAAGTACATTTTGCGCTGGCTGCAGTGGCGAAAAAATGGGCTGGTCATCATGCCACCGAATGAGGGCAATAAGGATTTCAAACATCCTCAGGTCATCCGGTACGACTGCAGCGAGAAGCTTCCTGAGATTCATGAAGCAATGAAAAAGAGGTTGTCAAAATGATACTACGCACCGTAAAGGATTTTCAGGACATGCTGCTTTATCGCTTTGGCCTCTTACCGGATAGCATGTTTATTGCTTCAAGCAGCCCCAGCGTTTTTGTCATCATGTACAAGCAGCGCCTCAGGACTCTGTGGTATCGTAAGAAAATAATGGAGGCCATTGCCGAAAGTAAGTTTGTAGGCAACAGGGTGGGAGTATCAATAATCATAGGTATGGTGTAGTATGCTAACTAAATTTGTAGTAGCAACCAGCCCCCGGAGAGCAGCGCAAGCAGTCCGCGGTGTGCCTTGGGATGAGAAGTTTGACAGGAAACGCGCTGCTACAATTTTAAAAAGCAGAAACAATGAAACAACCAACACCTGACTTCGATAAGCCCCTTGACTTACTGGCTTTTATTTATAATAGTTTTGGTATCTGCGGATGCTCGCAGTTTGACGTTATTGTCAATGAGCTTAAACGTTTTTTGACGTGGGCGGGCGCTCCTATGGAAAACAGAAGTCTGTACATTACGCTGTATCCGCGTGATGGAATTTTTTATCTGATAGCAGGAATGCTGGACAGGGCCAAGCTAATAGAGCACGGCACTGCTGTGCGTCATCCGTGGCTTACTGATACTGGTAAGGCTTTTCTTGCTGGGCTTAATAAGTACGCAGTGGAGCAGATTGACGAAGCTAAAGGTGATGCCTATGATGGTTGCACCTATTAACACACATTAAAAGGAGACAAAATGAGAATCCTACAAATCGGAACGCAGAAGTACACGCAGGTTATTTGCAAGGATGAGCCTAACAGTGTGAATGGTGGCGGAGCCTGTCATTCCTACGCGGTGCTCCCAACAGAGGCGGATTTTAGCAAAGATGCAGCGGGAATACAGCTTGCTACTGTAAACTTTCAAAACGGCCCTATCAAAGAAGCGGGCGTGAACGGGTGCCACAACGAAGACCTGCTTGCAATCGTCATTGACCGGCTGGAGCATTTCCAGAAGGGCTCCTTTGCTTGCCGGGAGAACGCGCTGGCACTGACCAAGTTGGAAGAGGCGATGCACTGGCTGCGGCACCGCACAAGCGCCAGGGAGGCCCGCGGCGTAGAAGGCACCAGCCAGAAATAGGAGATGTTATGGAAATAACATACAGTCCTGCTCAGTTACGGCAGTACATCGAGAAGCTGTGATGGAAATAAAAATCGGTAATGCAGTTATAGGAAAAATTGACTCCGTGAAAACGCGGGACAAAGAGCGAGTGCTGAGCATAGACCCGGCTGCGCTCGCTAAGGATTTTAGCACCTGGGCGTCTTACCTACCAGGGACGGGGATATTTACCGTGGAGCTGACAAGGCCTGCCAAGTGTCCAGTCTGTAGCAAGCTTGGTTGTAAAGAACATATTGCTGTAAAGCAGGATTGCTTGAAATTGAAGGAGGATGCTAATGGCTTGTGATGGAAAATGTTTATCCTGCAGTGCGTGGAAGACGTGTACTAATTTTAAACGATAGAGGTAACTATGCACACTGTATTACCGTGGATACTTATTGCTCTGGCCATTGCAGCTTTTGTTTTGGCGCAGTACCTGAAATTTAAGAACGGCACCGTCATGCGCCTTAATGACAGGATTTTAAAATTGGTAAGTAAGAAGGGTACGTTTACCAAAGAAGAACTGTTTCAGCTTGCGGAAGACTATCAATCGCTGGAGCGCATTTACCTGGAGCGCAAGGAAACTGCCAAGGCAAAAGTCTGTCGTGCCTTTGCTGATGGGTTTATGGAAATGTCTGAGGGAGCAGACCGGCGCACTCCTCCTGCTCCCACAGGTGCGCCTGATGACCGTGTAGCCGGTAGCTTGCTATTATAAACCTGCGGCCTGAGCCGTAGTACCTTGCTACTACTATCATGAGCGTAGCAGCAAGGTCTTTTAAATTCGCAGGGTAATAAGTGATAAACATCGGGGATGTAATGTGTAGCCCTTGTAAAGGGAGCGCGGAGAATAATTCCGGTGTTGCTTACGCCCTGCTACCATTTTTATATTGTTTGCAGAGAATGCTCTTTCAAATTTTAGGGGGTGAACGGACTCGATTTGAGAATTTAAGTAGTAGGTGCATGCTGAGGACGCAGGTGGGCCTCATAAAAATCCTGCAACAAACAAACAACGAATCCAATGTTGTTTCTCTGGCCACGCGCCAGAGCGCTGCCTTACAGCTCTCTTTCGTAGCTGCAAGGGCCAGTGTCGCAAACGAAGCGCTCCGTCTCGCAGCGTAAGCGAGATTGATTGCGGGCTAAGTCCCGTTGCTGGCGTGAAACTGGTGCTGGGTAACTGACACGTCATAAGATGAGACCCGGATAAGCATGTAGTACCTACGCGGACGTTTTCAAAGACCGGGCTATCATAGGCCCGCACCTCCACCATATTTTTTTTCGGAGCAGCAGTTACTTTTTTCCGGATAGCTGCTGCATCGTTTGTTGTGGGCCCTGCTACTCTAACCAGTAGCAGGGCTTTTTTATTGTGTAAATTAGCAGGCTGGCCGTATTAATATGGTAAGAGGCTAAAGGGTACTACTACTATAAAAAGGGGATAGACTTATGTTATTAGATGCTAGAAAAATTATAGGTAAACTTTGCGGTAATAAAAAATATCATACACTTGATGTTCGGATTATTGCTGAGCTTGTTTATGATATAGCTACTATTGCTAATTCGGAATCTTCCGATGCTAATTCGGAATCTTCCGATAAAAAGAAACACCCTATTCAGTCACAAAGAACAGGTTTTGTGGATATTGGAAGTTGCCAGCGGAGTATTTTGGATTTGTTGGCCGTGGGCAGCTCTGACCAAGCCAAGATTTGCACTTCTTTAGGTATTAAGAGCCCTACTGCTAATATAGCACTGAATAAACTTCATAAAAAGAAACTTATTTCTCGTAAGAAATCTGGCAAGTGTTTTATTTATCGAGTATATACAAACGGAAAGAGACAGGAAACTTTTGATGTGCGTACCAATATGACTAAACGCGAGAGAAATTCTCTTATCTATGATAAATTTAAGCAGGGAGAAACCAAAGCACAGCTTGCTGCTGCTTTTTTTCTTGATAATAATACTGTTGACCATATTATTAAGAAATGCAAAGAACAAAGTCAGGTGGTTAAGCCAGTTGCAGAATTATCAGCAGTATCATAAAGGACGTAACGGATGAATAAGCCCATGCGTAAGCTGGCCAAGAGGGTTGCTAAGGATTTGCGAAAGCAGATTGACAAAGAGTGCAAGGAAAAAGGAAAGCCTTTCGGTACGCTTTCTGACAAATATAAGGTTGTGGCGTTCCTGGGCTACAGGCCCAGAAACGATTTTCTTATTGCTGGTCTGGGGGGAATTTAATGGCTAAGGTCATTGAGCGGTTATCTCCTAACGGCCAAGCTTACATGCGTGACAACGTGATGACCGGCTACGACTCTGATTTTGGCCGGTCAACTGTTTTTGTGGTATGCCCTTTTGTGCAGCAGGCTGATGCTTTGGGTTTCGGCCCTGTCAAAAGCTTAAGCCTGTTGCTTCTGCTCGCCAATTCCTGCACTGGTCTGCACATCAATATTCGGGCTGTGAGGACGGGGATTTGACTACCCGTTCCCGTGAAGTCTGAACCTCAGCTGCAGGGAGAGGCCCTGCTACTCCAAGGGTAGCAGGGTTTTTTGTCTTAGTAGGGTAAATTTAAAGATAAATACTTTCATTATTTGCTTGCATTCCTGATTGTAATTGCTTATATTAGTAGTGTAGGGAAATGAGTATCACTGAGAAATCAAAAAAGCTCTTCATTGATTACGTGAAGGATGCTGGGAACTGGTCTGGATGCCCTGTAGTGGGCGGGAACGTGGGAGGAAGCAAGGAAGACCGCGGGAACCTTACTCACCTGAAGAAGCTCGGACTCGTAGTAGGCGTTGATGATGAGGAGACTCCTTACATCGTTTTTACCAAAAAAGGTTTTGATTATGCTTGCAAGCTTGGCCTTGCGGAATACCTGGAAGAGAGTGATTGTACGGCTCAGTCTGAAATAAAGGAGAACTCATGAAGCCCCTATCAGAATTGGAAAAGCTCGTTCTCTCGGAAGAAAACAGGAAGCAGCAGGCGCGGAACCTGTACGTGAACATTTCACGGGAAGACCTTCGCAGGATGGTACGCGCTTATCGCAGGAAGGAGAAAGCATGAGCCTTGAACTTGATATGGCGCTGACGCGAATAGACCTGGACAAAGAGAACGCGGACAGGAAAGAGCGGGCGCGTTACCAGGAACGGTTGCTAAGCATGATTAAGGCCCAGATACCCCACCGGTACGAAGACTGGAAAAAGGAAATCCTTTCAGGTACTATCCAAGACCCGCGCCTGAAAGTCTGGATAGGAAATGAGCGGTACAAGTCCGGGCGCGGAACGCTCTGGTCAAATTACGTTCAAAGCATCATCGACACATTTCCTGATACGATAAAATAGGAGGTACTATGAGTCCTGAAGAAAAGGTAAAAAAGTTGAGCGGAGATTTGGTCAAGGCTCTTGCAGAGTTGCCAGCGTATCCTTACGATGTTGTTTCTGGGTTAGTAGCCTCTGCCCGGCAGCTGAAAGACAAAATCAATAAACACCTGGAGGGTAAATGATTAGTAACATAACCATTATTCCTAACCGGGTGAAGCATGGCCGGTCACTGACCCTTGCTAAGGGTGAAGCAACCTTTGAGAACGGACTGATAGTATCCTTCCGGTTATCGGAGAGTAGCAAGGGGATTCAATGCCTCTGGAGGGGCGTGAAGTTTTCCAGCGATGAAATCAAGAAGCAGGCGTCCAATCGAGTATTAGCAACCTACGTGATTAATCACTGCATGGACGATAAGAAGGAAGGGGTACTATGACATTTAATCAATGGTGGAAGAAATACTTCCCTACCTCAAAGAACACAACGGATGGCGGTGTACGGCTTTGAAAAGAAAAGAGCTTAAGAAATTAAAAAAGAACGGCGGTTTTTAACTAAACACAACAACCTTATACGAACAGGTTTTTAAAGAAGGGAGCGTAGTATGCTAAGATTCAGGAAAGTTTTAGAAAGGCCATCTTGTTTTGAAATGCTTCGCAATAATAATTCAGACCGTAGGGGAGTGCTTCGTAAGAGTAGGGTAGGATTTCTTTATAAGGCGAACAACGGTATTGTTATTGAGCAAGAGCTCACAATTCTTACCGCGGCAGAGATGAAACAGTGCCTGCGTAAACTTAAGGAGCTGTAGTATGAAAGAGCTGACCCTGAAAGATGTTGACTGCCTTGTCACATGGCCCCCTGGAAGCGTGGGAGAGCTTTCAGACCGGACAATGTTGAATGCCTACCTGGAGCTGTGCAAACACCACGGGTACGGCCGCACGGGACAGATAGCAGAGTCCGTGGAGGACATCTGGAGGCATCCGGAGAAGACGGCCGATTATCAGGAACAGAAAACCAAGCACCTGCGGGAGATGGACGAACTTTTACTTAATGGTGTAGCAGGGTCTGTATTATTAACTCACTCTTGGTATTTTCTCTGAAGTATTTATTTACTGTGCGGTAGAGCAGAGTCGAGTAATGCATCGTATCGTATAGGTTTTTTAACAAAAGGAGAGGCAGATGAAATCATTCAGAATTGGAATTGAGGCGAATCCGGTTTTTCCCTATTACATGCAGCACCGTATGGATGACACTAAACTAGCTGACTGGGAAAAGAATCGCGGAAAGATTATGGAGCGTCCGGAGCTTAGCAAGGAAGACAACCTGAGGGCGGAGTATCACGCTTACCGGGATGAGAGGGGTTACTACATACCAACGGAGCACATCCTTGGTGCAATCAAGATTGCCAGTAAGGAATTCAAATCCAAAACAGGCTCTGGAAGGAAGAGCATGAAGGATGAGGTAGCAGGAGGATTCTTTATTCAGGGAGATGAGAATCCGTAAAAACTGTACTTTGAATTTTCAGATTTTCAAATTGATAAACGGTCAGCCGTGAATCAGAATAACAAGGCCCGCATAATTGTTATCCGTCCTAAGTTTAAAGGATGGAAGGCACAATTCAATCTCATGGTGGATAACGAAACTGTGACCCCTGAGACCATCAGAGGTATTGTGGAGCACGCCGGGCAGTATGTGGGAATAGGAAGCTACAGGCCTCCTAAGGGCGGAGCGTTTGGGAGATTTAAGATTAGTACGTTTGCAAAAGCAGCGTAGCCTATTGCAGTGTACGTCATGTATTGTTTCGCTTTTATTTTTCTCGCATGGTAATGTATTGTAATGCACGGTAAGGTAAAGGTTTTTTAAATTGTATGCCGTGTCGTAATGTAATGTGTCGTTTGGTAACGTAGTGCAGCCCTGCTACTCTAACGGGTAGCAGGGCTTTTTTCCCCCTGCTATTAGTACCTTCCGTAGTAGCTACCTGCTACGCTTTCGACATCCCCTGCCACTAATCATTATAATTGAATTTTATCTTATTTGTGAAAAAGGAATAAAGCTCACACATCCTCACCGGCTGGAGCAGTTAATGGCACAGGTAGAGCTCAAAGAAGTTTTCTCCAATCTAAAAATAATCCGCGAGCAGGACGGCGGCAAAAAAGCCGTCTACAAATTCTCTGGCCCCTTCCAGGAAATGAATGATGTCCGGGGCACCAAAAACAAAAACGGCCGTATCTATAATAAGAAACTCTGGGAGCGCGTGTTCGGTGACGCCGGTGTTCAGGAGCGTTTGAGTAGCAAGCGCATGCTTGGCGAGCTCGACCATCCTACTGATGATGGACAGATTCGGCGCACAAGTCATATTATAACAGAAGCGCGTCCTGACTGGAATGATGGCGTCATTTACGGAACGCTGGAGCTTCTGAATCATGACCAGGGAGATGCTGCTCTTATTCGTGCTCTGGTTGACCAGGGCGTTCAGTTGTGTGTATCAAGCCGCGGGTTTGGTGAGTTTATGAAGGACGGTTGCACTATCGACCCCGAAACTTACAAACTTGTCACATGGGATATTGTTCTCGACCCTTCCGTACCAATAGCAACCCTGAAGAAGGTTGCTGAATCGGTGAATCATAACTTACCGATTGAAAGCAGGGCCAGGGCTAATTTCATAGAAACCCTTGCGGGCGCAAATAAGGAAACCAAAGAAACAAAGTCCGAAACAAAAACCATACAGGAGGATTCGATGGATGAGAAAATTGTAAGTCTCATGGAAAAGAACGGCGAGCTTCAGGCCACCAACGCGAAGAACGAAGCGAACCTGAACAACATGAAAGAACTGCTCACGAACAAGAACGAGCGGATTTCCGCGCTCGAAAACGCGAACAAGTCCCTCACGGAAAAATCCGCCAAGCTGGAAGAGACCAGCGCGGCCCTGACCAAAGCCAATGAAGCGACCACCAATCTTCAGAAGCAGCTCAAGGAATATGAGGAAATCGAAGACCGCGCCATCAAAGTCATCGAATCCCTCAAAGCCAAACTGGAGCACGCGGATACCCTCAGCGAAAAAGCCGCGGACACCATCGAAGAGCTCATGTCCAAAGTGAAAGAGCGCAAAACCAACGAAGCCGATGACGCCGACAAAGCGGACAAGGACGTTGACGTTAAGGGAACGCTCCGCAACTGGACACCTGACCCCAGCAAGGGCGATGAGCTTGAACAGCTCAAAGGCCTTGTGAAGACGATGGAAAAGAAACGCGAAGAGGGCAAGAAGAAAATGGAAGACGCCGATGCGGACGCGAAAGCTGCTGCTGACAAAGCCGCGGCTGACAAAAAGGAAAAGGCGAAGAAGGAAGACATCGCGGACATGCAGAAGGCGAAAGATGCCAAAGACGCGGCCGACAAAAAGGAAAAGGCGAAGAAGGAAGACGCCGACCACAAGGAACCGGATGCGGATGACAAGGCCAAGGACGAAGATGATGACGCCGACAAGGATGCGGACGGTAAGGCCAAGACCAACGAAAATGATGACGAAGACGATGATGACAAGCCTTACGAGCCCACGGCCAAGGAAAAGAAAGAAGCCCGTATCAACATGCTGAAGAACCTGAGCGAGCAGACCGTGCGTGACGGCGCTCCCAAGAAACTGTAAGAGGTTGCAGAAAGAAAATGACCGCTCCCCTTAACCGGGGAGCGGTTTTGAAAACAAACGCCCAGACAAAAACGCACTTCGTTTTCGGCAAGGGTTAAACACAGAAACCAAAACAAGGAGTTTTTTCAATGAAAGAAAAAGACGTTTATTCCAATGACGTTATCGTTGAAGGTCTCCGTGCCTGCGAAAACAAGCGCAACAAATCTTTCGTGGAATCCTCAATCGGGATTTACGAGAAACTGCACGGCCGCAAACCTGACACGATGTTCATGTCCGCTCTCGGCACCGTTCTGGAGAATTTCCGCCAATGGCGGCACGCCAACTTGGTTGAAGCCACCAATCAGGCGTCCTTCCCGGCCCTGCGCGATTACGGCTTTGAGCTCATCACGGCTCTGTTCCCCGGCCTGATTGCGAATGAAATCTTCACCATCCAGCCCGCGAAGTTTAAAAACTTCAGTATCTTCTACCAGACCTTCAAGTATCAGACGGCCAAAGGAATCACACCGGCGAATACGCCCAACTTCGATGCTCTGAAATACTTCCCGATTGACCAGAATTACACTCTGGATTCGGAAGTCAACAAAGTCATCGGCACAGGCACCGGCGCGACTGCGGCCTTCTCGTACAACCCGGCACCCTTCCGTCCTCTCGTTCCGGGCACCGTTTCTGTTACCTCCATCAACACGGCCAACGCCGCAATGGCATTGGTTGACAACGGCACCGGCACGATGGTAGGCGATGGCACCGGCTCGGTGGACTATACCACCGGCGTAATCGCTGTGACCTTCAACGCCAACGTGAAATCGGGCGCTCCCGTTCTCTCTTCTTACCAGTTTATCGGTGAAGGCTCCAAAGAAAATGCCGCGGAGCTCGGCCTGACAATCACCGAAATTCAGGGACAGGCGAAGGAACGCAGGCTGCGTTACAATTTCTCAATCGAATCGCAGTTCAGCTACAGGCAACAGTGGGGCCGTAGCATGGACGCCGACCTCCTGGCCGCGGCGATGGCTGAAATCCGTAAGGAAATCGACCAAGACCTCATCCAGCTCGGCAACACAACGGCACTCGACCCGGCTTCCGCGGGCAGCGTTGTGTGGAATCGTACACCGGACGTGGGCGTGCAGTACTTCTTCTGGCGTGAGCAGTTCATCGACACGCTGAACGCTGCAGGCAACCTCATCGTTAAAGCCACCGGCTTTGGCGAAGGCAATATCGTGGTAGGCGGTCTGAATTTCAAGCAAATCGTTGAAATCATCGGGCCCCGTTTCACACCTTCCGGAGTCGCAGGCGTCAAAGGCTCGCGCTTCATCGGAACCATTGACGGCACGCGCCGTTGCTACTATGACCCCAGCCTGAGCGACAACCAGTTCTTCGTGACGTACAAATCCCCGAATCCTCTGGAGCCGGGAATTGTGTACAGTCCTTGGATGCCCTTATTCGCCAGTGACCCTCATATGTTAGCCGATGGCAGCTTACACCGTTACCTCATTACCAGCACCGGTAAGACGGTAATCAACAAAAAGCTGTTCGCGGCCGGTACTATCGTTCAGTCTTAACAGAGGCCGGCAGTAGTATGAGGTGAGTAAAAAACAAAGGGAGCAGGGTTGCATACCTGCTCCCTTTTTTGTTAAATTACAAGCATGAGTTTAAAAGACAAACAATATCACGAAGCGCATAAAAATGACCCTGCTTATGTTGAACGCCGAAGACTGGCGAGCAAGCGCTTTAGAGAGAAACGCTTAGCAGGTCACAAACTTTATAGAGAGAAACACCGGGAAGAAATAAAGTGCAAAGAAAAAGAGTTCAGAGATGCCAACAAAAATAATCCTGAGTACAGAAAAAAGCGTGCTGCTTACAGCAGGAAATTTTTTAAGAATCATCATGAGGACAGACTTGCTGACCATAGAGCTTACTACAAGAAGAATAAGCATAAAGTAAATGCACAGACGGCTGCTTATCGTAGCACTGGAAGAGGAAAAGCTTTGTCTATCAAAAATCACAGAAAATATCACCTGAGTAGCAGGTATGGAATTACGCCTGAGCAGTTTGAGCAAATGCGAATTGCTCAAGGTAGCAGGTGTGCTATTTGTAATGACAGCTTTAAGCATGTCGAAATAAAAACAGGAAACAAGTTCACCTGCACAATAGACCACGACCACGCTACAGGTAAGCTCAGGCAGTTGCTTTGTGACAGGTGTAACAAAGTTTTAGGTTTTGTTTCTGAGAATAGTATGCTACTCAAAAATATGATTGATTATTTAGGTAAGTGGAAATAAAGGTAGACTGTCAATTTAAACAAGGAGTAAGAGATGAATCAGCAAGGCGCAGAAGTAGTGAAAGGTTATGTTGTCATTCGTAACCTGTCGAAAGGCCCCAAGGGTTTTTCAGACCATAGAAACAGCCCGGTCACGCTGGACGCATTCGGCGGAGCAAACGACCAGATTAAAATCCTGCTGGAAGAAAGCAACCTGGATAAAGCGGTACGGCATTACGTTACGTATCGCAAGGCTGCAATGCAGGTCACGTTCTCAGAAGGTATCGTTGACAAGTTCCCGGAATTCAAAGACCATCTCACCGTGCATTCGACTGCCGGTGTTGACCAGAGCCTTGCTGACCGCGTGGAATTCGTCCGCAAGTCACAGGCCGATAAGAAATCCCAAGAAGACAGTGCTGCGGTACGCCTGGTGCGTGCCCGCGCTCAGAATACTATCGCTGACAATAGCAAGGAACGCACTGCTATGTCCAGCTCAGATGCTCACCCTGGCAACTTTCAGGAACGCCATGTACCGGCTGCGGATAAGGCCGCGCCCGCCCGCGCTCCTATGGGAAACGAAGAGCAAGAAGGAGACGTACTGACTGTGGAAAACCTGAGTCAGAAAGAAGTGCCTGAGCTGATTGAGATTGCGTCCAAACTCGGCGTGAAACTCAAAGCAGACGTGGCCAAGGGTGCTGCTGTTAAGAGCATCCTGTTGTCGCTTAACAAGCAGGGCTAATTGAAAGCGGTCAGAATCTGGATTAAGAATCTGTGGATTCTAGCCAACTTGAATTTTAGGGAACAAGACCTTCCGGGCTGGCTGTATAAGCTTCGCCCGGAAGACCTTGACAACTTCATGACCTACAGAGGCATTATCTATCTTAAAAACTTTTCACGGCAAATGATTATTGACATGATACTTCAATCTACAGGAAAGAAAAAATGAAAATATACGCTGTCTTTATCATGCTATTGATAGCAACTGCTTTTACGGCAGCGGTTATCTCTCCTGCTGTCAAACAGCAAGCAACCAAAACAGTAGTAGCTGATTCAACCAAGATTGCAGTAGTAGACACCCTGCTCATCATTAGGCATGACACGGTGAAGGTTACTAATGCTTTCAAAGATACCATCAAGCTTATCAAATCGGACACGGCGCACGGCCTGCGGTACGATACCCTCAGAATTAAAAGGAAGTAATGGGCTTTCAAGTACTACTCCGTAAGACGGATGACCCTGCTGCCGGGCTCTTCAGATGGAAGCGCGGGCATGTTATCGGCGTTACTACGCTGGAGGATTGCTTTGGTGGCGCTGACCCGGAGACTACTATTACTGTAGTAGTGTCTGATTCAGGTGCTACGGCTGATTTTAAATACTTGACTGAATCCTGGTACAGGAAGACAGCCTATGCTATTCTTGCAGCCGACTTGTCGCGGGACTGGTACAGCGTTAAGGTTTATACGTTGGCTGAGACGTTAGGTGCAAAGTCAGAAGGTAAGATTACCGCGGCGGATATGCAGGCCTTTTTGCAGCGCTGGGGTGCTCAGATAGACGAAGCAGCATCCACGGATAACGATGTGCGCTTCACCCTGGACGCAGTATCAGCCTTGAATGCTCAAGGCTTTATTGACTTTGGCACGGAAGAGGAGTTTGTCAATTTCACGGAAACGGCTTACGATGTGGAATCCGGCACGCACAGCATTAGCATGGACTACTCTTTGTCTTCTTTGAATTCTGACAGGCTGGAAAAGTTCATAACGGATAAAGGCCTTACTATAGTATCGCATGACAGAGAGCGTGCTATTCTGGTTTTTACCGTGACACGCACTCAGCTTATTCAAGCGTTAGAAGCAGGTGTGGAAAGAGAATTCAATAAGCAGGTTGCTATGCGTAGATGGAAGATTGACCTGACTGGGATTGAGACATTCATAACAGACCCGAAGTTTCCCAGCACAGCGCACATAACGCTTTCTGATTTCCAAGCTAGAATCGTTGACCTGATAGAAGGATAAATGCCTACATTATCACGCTCTGTATGCGTAGCAAATGTGCAGAAGACGGCGGGAACGCTGGCTATCAGCTCTGATGGCCTCACGGTAACGCTTTCAGGTGCTACGTTTGAAACGCGATGGGGAAAGGGTGATAAGATTGTTTGCGGCGGAGATACGGTATACGTACTGAGTAAAACCAGTAGCACTGTCATGACCGTGCAGGTAGCATTCTCCGTAGGCAACCGCAACACCTCAGGAAATTCTTACACGCTGAACAGAGCCTACTCTGGTGCTACTGCTATTGCTACGGCTTACGCGGCGTGTCCCTCCGACCTCCAAGCCATTACTTCTATTTACGAAATGGTACTGTACAAGGATGGCGGAAATTTTTTGGAGCAGATAAATTTTAACACTGCTATTACTACGGGTTACGGCGTTGATACCGGGTACTATATTAAACTCACAGCGGCAACTAAAGACCGTCACACCGGAATCCGCGGCACAGGAGTTAGAATAAGACCAGCTCCCGGCTCACTGTCAGGTACGTGTCACTACTTTAACAATCCTACAAGAATAGAGTGGATTGAATGGGATGGCGCTGATGTAAGTACCGTATGGTCAGGCACATTTGATGGCACTGCAATAGCTTTGAATAGCAGTGCGGCTGATTATGGGCCCGCATACTTCCGGAATAATATTGTTTATGATTGGAGTAGAACATCCACGGGCGGCAGTGCTTACGGTGTTATTGTTTTAGCCATGGGTGCTCTTTACAGAGGTAATTACGCCTACAACAATAGATTTTTTGGAAATGGAAAATCCGGATATGCTACTGCTGTGCTGCACTTAGCTGTCTCAGGAACGCATGCTTACACAGGAAATTCTTTACTCCACAATAGCAGTCTTACTGGCACAAATCACAAAGGTATCACCTATTCCACAATAATCTCTGAGGTTATCATTGCGTATAATAATGCTGTTTTAGATTTCAGTACCTGTCTTAGTTTGTATACAGGTTCCACAGAAGATTACAACCTTGTCTCTGACACTTCAACAACCGGAGCTCACAGTTTAAACAGTAAGACATCTGCTAACCAGTTTGTCAATGTAACCAGCGGAACGGAAGACTTGAATTTGAAAGCTGGCGCGGATGCTATCGGTGTTGGCAGTAACATGGGTACTACCTATGAGAACCTTAACATTGATATTCTGAATAATACCCGTGGTAGCACCTGGGACATCGGCGCGTCACAGAAAACCAAGATTGTTAAAGTGCATGTCCTGGACGGACAGCAGAGTATAGGAGGAAGTTTTTCTGCTACTACGGCTTCCTTCGCGCCTGCAGCAAACAAGCTGTATATAATTTCTGTGTGGACTACTACGAGTTACGGCTCTACCGGAGACCCGGTGCTCACTTCGTCTACTGGGCTCGCGCCTGTTCTCGTGGATAAGATTAATGGTACAAATACTTTTGATTTGCGACTGTGGACGTACCGGGCTATGAAACCTTCCGGCCTGAGCAGCGGCACGCTTACATTTACCTGGAGTGGCGTTCCTGTTGACCGCATACGCTGGAGCATCGAGGAGTTTGACGGAGTGGACACCAGCGGAAGTGATGGCTCAGGTGCTATTGTTCAATTTGCACACAATACTGGCGCTGTGAGTGCAGGTAATGAATTCCTGCCCGTAACGCTTTCTGATTTTTCAAACTCAAATAATTTCGGCTATATGAGCGAGGGTGCTTATGGTTATGACCAGCAAACAGTAACTGCTACTGGTTTCTGTCCTATGGCAAATCTCATAACAGAGGGCAGCACTGCTAATTCTTTCTCTACATGGATTAGAGATGGAAATCCCTCAGTCTCTGCTAATATCATACACCAGATAAATTCAAATTCCGCGGTGGCCCTGGCTATAGCTTTGGAAGTAAAAGCTCAGACTACTACAGCAATAAGCAAAGTGAACGGTGTGAGTTTTTCTGCTATCACAAAAATAAATGGCGTCAATAAATCAGCAATCAACAAACTTAACGGCGTGCAAGCGTAAGGAGCTATAATGCGTAATGACCTTGTGAAGAAAGCAGTTGCTGACTTTTTTAAGGATTATCCTTTGAAGACAGCTGGAAAGGGAACATCCTTTTCCGTTCCCGGATGGATTACACAGAATGCTCCTGAGCTGACCTCTGAAGAGCGCCGGGAAGTCAATGTGCTGGTTGACCGGCAAATCATGTCCAAGAAATCAGAAGGTGTGGCCCGGCTGGAGGAGACCCTGGAAAACATCGGCAACTTTGGCGGCAAGAAAGCTCCTCCGTTTAAGAAGAAAGAAAAAAGCCGTCTGGAAAGTCTACTCGGTGAAAAAGAAACCCCCACATCAAAATAACTTAGGCTCGGTGGGGATGCCGGGGCTGCAGCGCGACTGGGTAAAAACAAGTATTAAGGATTAAAATGCGAAAGCTTGATAAACTTTTAACTGAGCGTTACGGCATGGAGCGTACCGGGTTTGCTCAGGGCCTGCGCGTGGACATAAACCAGTACGGTATCAAGGCTGTCATTCACGGACTGGTGGATGTGCTGAATACCAGCAATCCGGATGAGAAGCGGGTAAGCGATGCACTTAGCAAGGTACTACCATGAGCAATAAAACATCCTTCAGAGATAACATTAAGCGGGCGCTAGGCTTTCCACTCCTTGACGTGGAGCTAGATGAGAAACTAAACATCAATGACAATAACACCAAGGATGATTACGACTGGATTGAAGAGCAGGTACTACGGAAGATTCGCACGTACTTCCCCTGCGAGTACATCATCTCCCGGCCGGTGCCCGGCACGCAGGGAGATAATAAGGTATCTATCGGTGGCAACGGCTTTATTGACCTGTCCAACGAAGACATCCTGACCGTGAAGGAAGTTTACAGTATTAGGCCTAAGGTTGCTTCGGGTGACGTGCTACTCCCGTGGAGCCTTGTCAGAATCTGGGAAAAGATTTGGGTAGGGGCCAGCGAGTTTGTTGGCACTGACCTGCTACTGTACAAAAATGAATTGAGCATGCTGGCCAAGGCCTCAGATAATGTATTCTGGTGGAAGTGGTATGAAGCTGAACGAAAGCTTTATATTTGCAACACGCCCAGCTGGGCTAACAGTATCGGTATTATGTGCCTGAAGGGCGTGGACAGGATTGACCACATTGATGAGCGCTCAATAGAATACGGACTGGCCCTGAAGCTTGCTATCGGATGGGCCAAGGTTAAAATAGGCCAGACCTTCCGCAAGTATGAAGTGGATGGCATGAGAATGCCCGGCCAGAATTACACGGATGAGGGCAAAGACGAAATTGACAAGGCTGAAGAAAAAATTGAAGAGATGAGATACTACCCCGGAGGTTTATCATGAAGAAGCTCGCAAGTGTTGTCGAAAAAGCAAGTAACTGGATTCAAAAGGCCTTTGGCAAAGAGGAAGAGGCCTATGAGGCTTGGCAAGAAAAGGCTGTGGCCAATCTCATGAAAGAACGCGGCATGAGTAAGGAGGAAGCTGAGAACTGGATTCAGAAGGCCATAAAGCACCCTGGCGCTCTTTCCAAAGAGTATCCGGGCATGGCCAAGGATAGCAAGGATGAATTCACAAACGCTCAGCTTGACAGAATTGCTGCTAAGGGTGGCATTGATGCGAAGCGTGCCAATTTGGCTAAGACGTTGAAAAAGTTTCACAAAGAATAGTGTATCTTAAACGTATAACTTTTTAAGGAGGTTCAGATGGCAGCAGGTTTTGTTTACATTACGGATGTGGTTGCGGTTGACGGCGCGGTCACGAAGACCATGAATGCAGACGGTGTTACTGTCAAAAGTGTCGAAGCAAACGGTTACGGAAAGCTGGTGACTGTTTCTGTTGCGGCCGAAACGGGCGAGCAGGAATACAAGCCGAAAGTTTCCGTGAATGGCGCTCTCTGCGCTAACCTCACCCGGCAGTCAAACGGTGACTGGACAGGCACCGTGGAAGTTTACATTGTGGGCGAGACACAGCTGGTTGCCAAGCACGAAGACGGCGATGATTACGTGGTTCCGCTTATCACGGATGCCACGACAACCACGACCACGACCACAACGACAACGACAACCACGACAACGACCACAAGCGGCGTATAACGAAAAAGGATAGCAGGCTGGGATAAAACCCAGCCTGCTACTACTAATATGAGCGAGAGATTAAAAAGCGTTTTGGAAAAGGCCCGCGGAATCATCAAGGAGGATTCATCTACTATCCTTCCTGAGAATCTTCCTTTTGGTATTGATGAGCGGGTACTACGGTACTTCGTTCAGAATCCCATGCCTGCGGACAAAGACTTCCACAAGTTTGCTGCAGGGATAAAGGTTGACCCCAGCAAGGCGGAAGAGAACGCTTACATCCTGGCTACTATCGGTGCGATGTTTGTAGCCGGTGGCCGGTCAAACGCTGAGGGCGTGGGCGAGAAGGATGTGGATGCGGAAGAGATGCGTAAAGGTATTATTGTGGAAGCTGAGCATACAGTAGCAGGCGATAACAAGGTTGCTGTGTTTATCCGGAAACGGATTATGCTCGACCATCCCGCGGAGCTTGGCAAGAAGTCTGCTAAGGATAGCAAGTACTACGCCCGGCTTGCCGAGCTTGAAAAAGCTGACAGAAAAGAGGCTGGCATTGAAAAAGCTTAATGAAGTAGTAGGCGCTCTTGAACGCCTGGAAAATGCTGGCTACACGCAAATCTCCAAAGGGGATTTTCGCTGTGGTCTATGCACGGCTATTCAGAAAGAAAACAACTGTAGAATTAACCATGCTACGGTTAATCCTGGCAAAGGTTGCTGCAACAAATTTTATCCTCAGGGCGGAGCGGAAGGAAAAGATGAATGGCCTGATGCTGTGACGGCTGAAGATGTTGTTGAAAAATTACGAAACATAAAGAAGCGCAAAGAGGGTGCGTGGTCACTTATGAGTGAGCCTGCGAGAGAAGCGCTTTTCAGAAAGACACCGGCTGACCGGTATGCTGCTGATACCCGTAGCATGCTAAAGAAACAGCAGCACAAACTTCCTACTGATATTCCTGAAAGCAAATAGAAACTTATTAAGGAGCACACCATGCCAATCGAGAAAAAAGACGGGACATTCAAACTGGCCGAAATTCTGGAAGATAACGAATTAAAATATTTATACCATGTCAAGGAGAATTCCATGAAACTGAAAGAAATTCTGAAAGGCCACAACGGCACCAAACTGTCTGAAGCGCTCGACAAGGCCGAAGACATGACCCCGGAAATCGGCAAGAAGATGGGACGCCCTGACCTTGGCGCTTACGGCCAGAAGAAAAAAGGCGAAGGCGCTCAGGCTGAAGACAAAGTGAAGGCCAAGAAAAAAGAAAGCGATGATGACCTTCAACGTGTGAACAAAGACGCGGATGTGGAAGGCCCTCTTCGCCGCTGGTCAGAGCCTACCAGAATCACGACCATCGTAAAGGAAGCGGAAGACTTCCTGAAAAAGGGCGATGATGACTGCGGAGATGACGATGAGCGGGAAGACGTAGGCGCGGCTGGGTCAGATGACAAAGGCAAGAAAGAGCCTGCCAAAGATGAAAAGAAGAAGGGCGATGAGGACATGGGTACTATGGGTAATGAGCCCAAAATTGCAGAGGTATTACGGCAGGCCGAAGACATGACCCCGGAAGTCGGCAAGAAGATGAAACGTGATGACCTGGGTAAGTACGGCCGCAAGGGCTGGGAGAAGGAAGTTAAGACGGACGGCGAAGCGCCGAAAGTCTCCAAAGGCGAAGCACGGCTGCAGAGTGCTCTCCAGCGCTACACAGAGGCTGACCAATTCAAGTACACCGGGAACGCGGACAAGGATTTCACGGATGAGCACCCGCTGATTCCTGACCTTGCTATCGAGACGGCTGTGGAGAAGCACCGCGGCGTGGAGCCTGAAGATGTTGAAACGGTAGCCGACATCATGAAAAAGAAATTTAAGGATGTGTACAAAGCAAATTCCAGCTGGGGCAAACAGATTCTGAATGGCCGGGGTAACACTGGCCGGGATATGCTTTACACGTTTGTAAATCACTGGGTTGACGCCTATCTTGCTAAGAGGTAGTATGCGGTGGTTACTATTGTTCTTTTTATTGCTGGCAGGTTGTGGCGTTCAGAAGACGCTCATTGTGTGTCCGGATGGCCGCAACATCCAGAAGTGCGCAGAGGAAACTCTGAAGAAGAAAATCAGAATCTTGGATATTAATTCTGGGTCTGAAAAAGGAATTTTTGAAATTAAATATCAAATAGAAAAGGATAATAGCTTATGATTTTTAAAACACTGAAAGCTGGAGGAGATTACGCGACAGCTGCTGCTATGTGGGCGGATATTGGGGCCATGCTTCAGGCAGGCCTTACTGACCACATAGACGTAGAAGTTGACGGCGTGTTTGGTGACCCGGCTGTAACTTATACACATTCCACAGGAGCAGGACATAACTTTAATGCTTTCAATGTAACCATCCATTCTGCATCTACTCCTGCTACCCTACTGGGTATTTTTGTTTTATCTCAGCCAGGAAGCCCCGCAGGCACTGGCAACTTGTATTTCAATCGTCTAATGATGGGGTCAAACAACTACTATGTTGTCAAAATGGCTACCAGCGCATCTAATAGAGCATTTTTTCAAGGATGCTTACTTGCCTTTCGCACTAACATTGCTGTTAGCGTTGCCGACTCTTCTGCTCAGGGAGCGGGAAGCATTAATAATTGTATCATCCTTATCTCAGGCACTGGTGGCTTAGCTATTTACACCGTAGGTACGTTCTATAATAACTTTGTGGGATTTTTTAGCGATACTGAGTTGACTCTGCAAAATGGCGGAGGTCAGGCTAACTCTGATAACACTTTCTGGAATTACGGAAGTGGAGCATTCACTTTTGCTGGAACATGGAATGCAACAACAAGCGACACTGATCCTCTTCTTGTTGGTGGAAATGTTATTGCCAGTGCTACCGATAGTGTTGCTGATATGCTTGCCGCAAATAGTCAATCTTCTGAACTTTCCTGTCTTGTGAATTCTGTAGGAGCAGGTGGACTTGCTTTCGTGTATTCTCCTGACCTGCTAGGTGTGGAGCGTCCACAGGGAGCGGCTTCTGACAGAGGGTGCTATGAGCTGGTAATTGCGACCACCACAACCACAACCACAACCACGACCACAACCACAACCACGACCTTGACAACTACGACAACCACAACCACAACAACTCAGACGGAAACCACGACTACAACCACGTTGACAACTACGACAACCACGACAACAACACTGAATCCGTTTCCGGATACGCCGCCCGTGCCGGTAGTACCTACCCCCGGTGCAGCAGGCTCAGTCTTCATTCATGATGTGGCGGGCATTGACGGTCTGGTTGTCAAAAACTTCAACTCAGACGGAACGGTGCGTTACATTGAAGCAATCGGCGGAAGCAAGATTCAGGTGTCAGTATCGGCCCGCGTAGGTACACATAACTACAGGCCGGTAGTGACGGTGAACGGTGCCGTGGTTGATACCTTTACACGGCAAGCAAATGGTGACTGGCTAGGCACAGTGCTGGTGGCTTTGGATGATGAGCTGCATGTCCGCCATGAAGATAACGGGCACTCAGCAATTCCTGTTGTACGAACATAAGGGGAAATATGTCTGAACAAGAACGCACAGTCAGTGACCTGCTTGCTATCTTTCACGATAACAATAGCAAGGACATCTCTGCCGGTAGTAGTAGAGACTTTATCTATTCTTCTTATGGTAAGCTGCACGGTAAGCAGCTTACCGCAGCAGACTCTACGTACACGATGACGGCGGATGACTTTGCTTTGTATTGTGACACTGCGCAAGGCAATATCAATGTTATCCTGCTGGAAGGTGTGGATTCTAACAGCAGGTTTGTTCTTATTGTCAATGTTGGCAGTAACGCTGTCGTGTTGACGGCTAACGGAGCTGACACCTTTTTTCGCGGCGGCGAGAGCTTAACCATTAAAGGTATGACATCTGCCCTACTTTATAAAATAGGGACAGTGTGGTCTGCTATTAACGGTTCAGGCAATGCTGGCGTTTTTATTACTGATGCTAATCCTACAGCAGGAGGCACAGTAAGCGGCAAAACTTATGCGGATGGTATAGTACTCACATCCTTTGATTCAGACACGCGAAGCCTTACCATTTCAGTTACGGCGCTCACCGGTACTACACACTGGAAACCTGTAGTAAGCGTCAACGGATTTTCTGTGACCAACTTTACACAGCAAGCTGATGGACGCTGGACAGGCACCGTTGATATTGTTCTGCCGGGCAGTGATGCTTCCTATCCGATTGTGGCGTTGCATGAAGATGGCGGAGCAGGAGTATCCTTGCTAAGCATAGCAGCAGGGCCGGTACTTACTGACCTGCGCCTCACCGGAGGCTATCCTGTAAGCCAGTCAGAGCTTAAGCAGAATGATTCTTTTTCAATCACATTTACCGCGGACAGTCCGTGTGCCCAAATTGAGATTGAAGATTTTGAAGCTGCACAGGCAGGACTGCTTACTGTTTCAGGAACAGGCCCTACTGTTGTTAGCGTTGCTATTGCTAATCGCGGAGCTGGTACTATAGCAAACCAGCGCGTTAAGGTGCGCTGCAAAGGTGCTAATGGTATTTGGGGCGGTTACTTTATGACTGATGCCTTTGGTGTAGGAGATGGTTCAGCCTATGTGCAGCTCAATAATGATGTTCCGGTTATAAGTGCTATTGCTCAGGTCAACATTGATTACCCTGCTACACAGGCTGCGTTAAAGAACGCAGAACAGGCTATCGTCCACCATACCGTAACTTTTCCCACCGGAACGGGCTCTGCAGCGTACACGAGCCCTAACGGCGACTTAACGGTTGCTAATCCTTCTACGTATGAAACTGCCAAGGTTGTTACGCGAGCAGGCGGAAGCTACAACGTGGGTACTACTAACCTTACTATCGTAGCAACCAAAACCAGCAATCAAGCTCAGGTCACAAGAAACGCGGTTGTGTGCATTGCTAATGTTGCCTGCACGCTATCGGTTGCTACACCTTATGCACGACTCAGAAGCGGCGGCAGCATGGGAACCAGCGCTCAGAATTACAGTATCACGCTTACTGCAAACCAGCAGCTCTACGCTGCTCCTACGCTTGCAGCGCCGGTAGGCAACTGGCAAGGCGGTGGCTTTGCGGGCGGGCCTTCCGTATGGACGCGCACACTTCAGATTGATGATACCATGGCCAAGGGCACACAAAGCTGGGGTGCTGTATCAGGTACTAATCTTGCAGGCATTGTTACCAGTGCTATTACAGGAACGTCAACGTACGTTCTAGGCGGTTTTGTTTCCAGGAATCTTGTGATGACACCCGCATGGCCTAACAGAGAAACGAGCATAGGTACGCAAGTATCTGACACGAGCAAATTAACCTGTCTTAATAACAGCAAAGGTTCCGGATACAGCATTACCTTTCAAACTTCAACCACAAACGCTGTTGACAAGTTTACGGTTACGCAGCCTACTACAGTGTACAATCCTGCAGGCAACCTGCTGTACAACTGTGACCAGGCCAACGCAGTAAATAACACTCTGGGAACGGATGTCTTCGTACTGGAAGAGGTGGTATAATGGGAACAGATTATGAAAATGGCGTAAATGCAAAACTGCCTACTAAGCTTGGCATAGATGTCATGCCTGTTAGCGGAAATGCTACAGCCGGATATTTCTTTCAATTCAACGGCGTAGGCTTAACCGGCTCGCAGGTTCCCGCTATTTCATTGGCACAGACCGTTGTGGTTGCTAAAGCTGGTGGACAATTTACAACTATCCAAGCTGCTATTGATTCTATCACGGATGCTACGATTACCAAGCCTTACGTAGTTCTTATTTACCCAGGCACGTACGCAGAAAATCTTACGTTAAAAAATTGGGTTCACTTACAAGGGTTTGGTGGTCAAGGAAATAGCACAATACCCTCTGTTAATATTATTCCAGCATCAGGTATTGTTTTTAATATACCTTCTCAGGCTACCCAAAGTAATATTCAGATTCTTGATATTGCGGTGAATGTATCAAATCCTACTACTGCTATAGATTACACTGTTTTTTACTTTCAGGGTGGCGGAGGCAGTCTTATTAATAATGTTTCTGTTTATAACTGTTACATTAGTGTAGCTACCAAAGGAAACCTTAAAGCAATTGACATGGCAGCGGATGCTGCGGCAACTTTTTATGCTACCGGGTCAAGTTTTATATTTGCCTCTATCGTTCCTGGTGGCCCTTCAGTACAGACCTTGTTTAACCTAAATAATGTTAGCGGTGCTAAAATTGTATTTAGCACACTATCAATTAATAACAACGTGGCAAATTCTACCACTACGCTATTTTATGATAATACGGCTGGCAGTTTAGGTTTTGATGTTGAATACTGTAATCTTACTATGGTTGCTACGTCAGCGGCCGGAACAAAGATTTTTGCTAAAGCCGCAGGTTCGGCAGCAAGCTGGAAATTTATCAATAACACTATTATTACAGGTAAGACATCAGGCTCCACAACGATGACGGTTAATGTTTTTGATTTGAGCGTTCCCACTTCAGGAATTACAACTCTTCAGGCTAATACTGTAGTATATGCGGCCGTTACCCCTGCCACAAAAAACTACTGCATAACAGGAACAGGTGTTGTTGTAAATTCTACCTTGGATGTGATTGCCGGTATGGCAGTATCTGGAACAGGCACGTTCAATAAATCTACATTTTCCCCTAGTGCTGGGCAGCTTCAACTAGGAGCAGGCCCGGCAGTGAGTGATTTATCACTCATGCCTTATACTGCGGCAGTATCGGGTAATTGGCTAACGTCTGCGCCTACTAATCTGAAAGATGCTGTTGACAGAATAGCTGCATTGGCTGTAACATTGAATAGCGGAAATCCTATTCCCTAAAGGTAAACGATGGCCGGTGCTTACACTGATGCATACTCTGATGCTTACGATAATGGAGAGCTTGTGACAACCACAACGACTACGACAACTACAACAACGACCACAACTACTACCCTAACGTCAACTACTACCACGACCACAACTACTGTTACAACGACCACGACCACTCTTGCTCCTCCTCCTAAGTTACCGGACTTGCCGGTTATAGAAGGGGCGGCAGGGTCTGTCTTTATTCATGACGTGGGAGCGGTGGATGGCACAGTTGTAAAGAACTTTAACAGCGATGGAACGGTTAAGTATATTGAAGCCATCGGCGGAAGTCAGGTTGATGTTTCTGTTTCGGCGCGGGTAGGCACACAGCATTACATGCCAACCGTTACTGTGAACGGAGCAGTGGTTACTAATCTTGTCAGGCAGCCAAATGGAGACTGGTTAGGAACGGTACTTGTCGCACTGGATGATGTACTGCATGTCAGACACGAAGATGAAGGACAGTCCGCTGTCCCGGTAGTGAGGATAGAATGATAAAGCTTCCGATTGAAGTAGGGGATACTATTCTGACCGGCAAGTTTCGTAATCACCGTACAACGGTGGAGACGATTGAGACGGATGAGTGGGGGCACCCTACTATCAACGGAAAGCCAATTCTGAAAGTCAGGATTGAAAAGCTCATGACTGCAAAGAAGGAAAGCGGCCGGGCGCGTCTTGAACGTCTGATAAAGGGTTGCTAATGTCCACGACTACTACGACAACCACGACTACTACAACAACGACAACTACGCTTTGTCCGTTCACGCCGCGCATTAATTTGATGCCCAGCAGGAAAGAATCGGCGTTCTACCGGAGAAAGAACGATGAGCGCGTGGAGCTGCGTGGCGCTGGCTGCAGGCTGTTCAGGTCACAGGACGGCCCCGGCAAAATCATTGACAAGTTTGACAATGTAGTAGTAGCACCTGGAGCTGAGCCGGTTGCTATTCAGACGCGGGTAATTATCGAGCCGTATCAGGTGGCCAGAAACAAAATAGGGGATGACCATTCCACGGAATACACGGACTTCCCTTTCACGGCTACGCTGCGGTTTTGCGATGATGCACGCCGCCTGGACTTGATAGAGATTGCTTATGAGTATGCGCGTGCGGCCGGGCTCACACGCTTTGCTTCAGGACAGCCGCGGGACATTACGCATATTTTCTATACTCGTTTCAAACTGGTCAACCGGGTTACGAGCGGAATCAATGCTGACCTTGTGAACAAATTCTTTATCAGCCCTACGGAGGAATCATGGAACGCTTAGAACGACTTCTGGAAAGTTACCCGAAGAGCCCCAAGGGTACTAAGGTTTTCAAGAAGCAGATTAAAGAAGGCTGGCTGGCCGGTAATTTGGAAGGCGCAGGCAAGGCCTTTGTGGGCAAGGTATCCGCCGCTCTGGAGTACGGCGTAGAAGATGCACGGGCATTCTGTGTGGCGCTGCTGGAGGATGTGAATGACCATAAGGGCGCTGAGGCTGTGAACAACCTTCTTTCCAAGATGAGTGTATGAAAAAGCTCGATGAGCTCACACGAAAAATAGCCAGACGGGAAACTGTCTGGGAGAATCCGGATGGGACAAAAACCAAACAGACGGATGAGGGTATTGAAGAAATATCTGAATCCAAGAAGCGCGAGTGGGATATGTGGGACGGACTCAGCCCTATGTGTAGTGTATCGGCCCGCCGCAAGCGCCTGGAGAAAGTAATCAGGAAAGCTGAGGATGATGACACCATAGGAAATTTTGCTTACAGCAAAAGACCTATCGCCAAACTTTACCGCGATGAAATGGAAGGTGACATTTGAGAAAGCTGCTATCCTTGCTTCTTGAATACAATATGATTCCTGAGCTCACGCCTACTAAGGGTACGCTGGGTATTCCCCGCGCACTCATGCCTCAGATAAGCAAAGACCATCAGCAGTCTTTCTTCGACCAGCTCAAAGAAGAGGGTATCAAGATTCACAAGATTAGCATGCGGGCCAAAGACATCTCACCGTCCCAGAATGAAATCAATTCCGATAAGGTTGACACATGGGTTATTGGAAAAAAGCCTATGGTCATTTCATCGGACAATTATATCCTGGACGGGCATCACCAGTGGGCTAAAGCAATGGTGGAAGATGAGGACATGAAGCTGGACTGCTACAAGATAGAGCTTCCTATCCGCAAGCTTTTGGATTACGCTCGCAATTTTGAACACACCGGCTATAAGGATTTTCACGATGCACTTATCAAGGAGCATGCTATGCAACAGCAACAGCGATTAGAGAAGGTTTTGAAAGAAGCAGGAACAATGGCAGGTGCCCTGTGAATCTGTATCATAATACCGTCTTTATTTGCTTTGTGTTTTTTCTTGCCGGATGGGGCCTTAACGAATTACTCAGCAGATTAAAAAGGTGGCTATGAAAAAGGTCAAAGAGCAGAAAAGGTTTTTTGACGCCATTGAGGCGAGCGGAGCGGATTCTGTTTTACGCAACATAGCAAAAACAAAAATTGATAAAGCGCTTGAACCTGTGTTTCAGGAGTTGGTAGCGTAGCAATGGACTTAATCCTTCAGGTAGAGGACAATAAGCTGTGGAGCCCCGGCAAACGAAAGATAATGAATCTGGAGCAGACGCCAATAGTATTCCGGGAGGAGCTGCTACGGCACTTCACAAAGTACATGGCGGGAGTGTACGCGGACGAATTGGAGAGGGCGATAACGGAGCAGCGTTACAGCGATGTGTGGACGCCTCTGTCTCCGCACTACTTGCTACTGAAAGAGAAGATGGGATGGAGCAGCAATATCTGGGAAGCAACCAGCAAGCTCAAAGCATCAATCGACTGGTGGCGGTCTCCTGACCGGAAAGGTTACGTTGTGGGAGTCAGTCCTAAAAAATATTACCGCGCTGCTAATGGTGAGCACATCCTTGTCCGGGACGTTGCGCTCTGGATGGAATACGGCACCGGCGAGCAGGCGGAAGGTGGCAAAGGAAAGACAGGCTGGCACGGCATGCCTGCCCGGCCGCTGTTCAGGCCCCTGCGGGATTACCTTAGCAAGCACATTGATGACTTCTACAAAAAGTTCCTGGATGCATACGAAGATGACATTGACGATTTGCTGGTCATAACAATGGCAGGTGCCCTGTGAGCCTATATCATAATACCGTCTTTATTTGCATTGTGTTTTTTCTTGCCGGGTGGGGCCTTAACGAATTACTCAGCAGATTAAAAAGGTGGCTATGAAAAAGCTTTTAGAAAAAGTCGCTGAGGTGGAAGAGCTCCTGGAAAAGAAAACTCATTTTGAGATTCTTAAAAAGAACAAGGTGAAGCTGACTGATGAGGAGCGCGATACCGTGATGAATGGAAAAGCGGTTTGGCATCACGGCCCAAACGGTGAAGAGTCACCGGCCGTGTGGAAGAGCAAGAACAGTGCAGGAGAGGATGTTTTCGTAGCTAATACACACCGTTGCTATAAGACAGCGAGCACGGTTAAGGGTGCTATTCATCACTATCACAACGGAGTGAAACAAAGTGCGTAACATACTAATCATCCTGATTCTGTTTTGCGCTGTGGTCATGGGTACTAATCTGAAAGAGCGCCTGGACAAACTCCAGAGTCATAACGTGCAGCTGCTTACTAAGCAGAAGATGGATACTATCCCTATTCAGTCTGTAGCGGATGCACCTGCTACTGTTCCCGCTCCTATGCGTAGGAGCCTGTCCCGCGGCCTCACGCGGGTAGAAATAAAGCAGGAGTACATGGACGATGACATCAAGCTTCTGAAAACTCAGATGCTTGAGACCAAAGACCTCCTGAACAAAATGGTCACGACTATGGAAGTTCAGACCGCGTTGGCGGAGACTACTACGAATAAGGGCGGCAGGAACGAATTGATACTGGAGATTGTCCTGGGCATCCTGGGATTTTTCATCACAGGCGGCACCGGCTATTTTGGATGGAAGAACAAGCACATCGTACTCAATAGGTTCAAAGGCAAGGATGCTACTGATGAATGAGCTTAAATCATTTTTGAAATACATTCTTTCGCCGGGCGGCAAGCACGGTAAGAAAAGGAGATACGAGATGAGTGGCATATCACGGCTTCAGAAAGCTCTGGGAGAATCAACTTACGATGAAACGAAGAAGGCCGTTGTTGCCTTAGCAAGGGCCATTGACTCAGGAAAAAACTGGGAAAGCGAGATTGACAAAATTGCAAAGCAGTATAAGGTGGATGTCGCTGACCTGCGTGCTGACTTTGAAGAGGAGTACGGAGACATTCAGAAGTACTCTGACAAAGCGGACAGTAAGGGAGAAGGCACCAAGTTGACAGGCACGGCCCGCCTGGAAAAAGAGATGATGATTTTCACGGGCAATGAAGAGAGTCCTGCCTCCTTCGCGTTCAAGGTTCACCCGGCTGACCAAATCAGGGCGGAGAAATTCCTGAAGGCGAAACAGTGGGAGTACACCATTAGCAAGGAAGAGCTTGTTAATGGGTACGTGACTGTGACCGTGCCGAATGATTACGTCTTCATGGATAAGAAAATGGGCTACGGTGATATGGCCCGGATGATGAGCGAGTACGGTATCAGGGTTTTGAAAGACCGTACTAAGGATAACGGCCATGAAGTGCGGACGGTGGCGGAGAAGAAAAGGAAGCACGGCTGGCACGGCCTGCGCTCTTCCGGGAAGTTTTCAAAGGATGAGTACGATTACTATTGGTGATGAAAGGAAAATTTTATGAGACCTGAGACCTGTCAAAATAAAGATTGCAAACCCGTAAATAACGCCTGCGGAGCCTGCATAAACAGGAGTGCTATTGCTAAGGAAGGCTACGCGCTCATTCAGGCTATTGAGGCATGCGGTGCATCTACCGCTTTGACTGCGGCTGTAAACAAGGCAGAAGCTTTTATCAAGCTTGCAGAAGAGGAATCACTGAAGGGACGCGAATAGCATGCCCATAACTGATTTGACTTACTACCGGCAGATTGAGGACTACATAGACGCCCTCAGGGCCTATCTGGCAGTCGCTACAGGCCTGCCACCGGAAAGGATAGTGTTCGGGCCTCCTGACATCGCCAAACGCAAGCTGAAGGAGCGTCTGGCCGTTCAGAATGGGTATCCTACGGACGGGAAGACCCTGGAGCTGGACAAGTTCCTGAGCTTCCATTTCCCCCTTACTACTCCAAACATCGCCTTTAACCGGCAGTCTCCCATGACTGTATTTTCCGGGAGCCTTGCGGGAGCGAGTGGCTACCGCGGCTTTCAAGACCAGTACGACCTGCCTGTGCAGGTAGACATCTGGGGCGGGCCTGCTCAGGATAGCAACTCCTTTGTTTTTGAGACGAAGACCAAGCTACAATTCTGGCTGGAGCGGCACCAGAGGATTCAGGTGCAGTTCAGGGACTTGATTACGAAAGACCCCACACATCCGTTTGACCCTTATGATGTTTCCTGCTGGTATGAGATTCTGCGGTGGACTGCTAATGATAATTCCAGGATTGAAAACTTGTTCACGGAAGGCACCGTTTACAGGGTGACATTTGAATTCAACTGGATGATAAGCCTTTACCGCTTCTTTATCAACGATAATGAGAAGGTGCATTCCATCGGGCATATCATACTAATGATGCTTAATGATGAGACCAAACAGTATGACCAGGAATGGGATACTAATGATTACACGACTACTACGACAAGCACTACTACGACAACGACCACAACCACGACTACTACAAGCGGCATATAGGAATTTTATATTATTAACGAGAAAAGGAGATTAACATGGCCCAGCACTTAGGCGTTACCTTCAATGAGCGCGACCTTTCCAAGTCCACATCTGCTCTTCCTGTTCCGGGCGGAGCAATGGGAATTTATTCTGTGAAAGGCCCTACTGACAAAGCATACCTTTGTCAGAGTGAGGATGACATTCGCAGGATTTTCGGACAGCCTCTTGCCAGCATGGGAGATGATGGAAGCTTCTTTGATTACAACCGCGGCCTGCAAAACGCTTTTCGTTTTGTACGCGCTGGTCTTCCCATGTTCCTCATGCGTGCTATTCCCAGCGGCACTCCTCCGGACGTTGCCTCTATTCTTTTTCAGAGAGAATTAGTAGGCTCCACAGATGCTGATTCCATCAAAGCAGTTGCTAAAGGTCATGGCACGTTCTATAACGGCCTGAGCGTTTACATCAAAGGCATTGCTTCTGTCACAACCAGAATCAATCCTGTGCAGGATGTTCCGTTCTCACTGGGCGATAACGTGCTGCCCGGCTCACTGCAGATTCACAGCGCTGCCAACGTCAACGATGTTGACGATGATTTGAGTATCAGCTATGCGGAACGCAACTCCGGTGTTAAGGTTCTTACCACGACACTCACTGGAAACGTCACGGTTGCTTATGAAGATAACACCGTGAGCGGATTCACCAGCTTGACTGTTGACAACACGGTTGCACTTCCGGACGGTCTGGTTGTATCTTATGAGCAGACCACGCAGCAGCGTGTTGTGCGTCTCTTCATTGTCAATGATGGTGAGACTGACCCGGTGACAAACAACCTTGAGAATTATCTTGTCAGTTATAAAGCCGATGGTGTTGACCAAGCTGGCAACGGAATTTTCATCGAAGACGTCATTAACGGTGTTTCAGAAATCATTGATGTGCATGTGGGCGGCACGTATGATGATACAACGCTGCCTGTGCATTATCTTGCGAGTATAGCAAATAATGCTATCGCAGGAGGAACAGACGGCGTGTACGCGAGTGCGGATTCGGACATCTTCACCGCGCTTCTGGAATTCGACCCTGACCAGAAAAATGGACGGCATTACGACATCCTGTATTTCTTCGATGCGGGATACAACGATAATGTCAAGAAGCAGATGGGCGCGATTGCGGCCAAGAAGCTTTTCCCGCATGTGTACCTTGACCCTGACCAGAGCCTCTTTATCGAGAACGGTAACAAGCTCAAATCCGGTCTGGTTGCAAGCACGCTGGTGCAGCAGCTGGTGGGCTGGCGGCAGGGCCTGGGCAACATGGAATTTGCGTCCCTCTCAGGTTCCGCGTGGGGCCAGATTACGGACACGTTCAACGGCGGCAGGATGCTATGGGTAGGGCCGACTTACGAAGTAGGTGCGGCTGCTATCATCGTTGACAACACGCTGGGCTCCTGGAATAGCGTTATGGGCCCACGGCGCGGTGTCACGCAGTTCAACAAACTGGCAATCAACCTTTACGATTACCGGGACACTTTGAATGCCAAGCAGGTCAACCCTATCGTGGTTGATGAGCGCGGTGTGCAGATGTACTACGGCAATAAGACGCTGAAGGTTGTGGCGTCCGCCATGCAGCAGACACACGCACGCAAGACCCGCGGCCGTATCTCCCGCGAATTTCTGTACTCCGCCTTGGACTACGTTGCGGAAAACCTTGTGCAGTCCACCTTCAACGGTCTTCAGGGTGAATTTGAAGTTATCCTGAACGACCATTACGGCGCGGCACTGGAAAGCTTCTCAGTGGTTGTAGGCCCCCCTGCTACTACGCAGGATGACATCAACAACCAGCTTCTGCGGATTAAGGTAGGTTTGATTTTCAATCAGATTGCGGAGGAAATCAATATCACAACAACCGTGTTCCGCAATGGTACGGACTTGTCCGTGAACGTAGCGTAAAGGTAAGGACAAACAAAACAAGGAGATTTACATTATGGCAAAGCCTTCATTTGCAAGCGTAAGTGGCGCGGCGGCGTGGGGAGACTTGGCTGAGATTTCTGAGCCCATGCTTGGAAACCTCTTCGCAGTTTCCATCGCGCTTCCTACAGCGCTGAGAACACTGTATCCCACGGGCGGGCCGATTGTGTCCATGCTGGCCGTAAAGGCTGAGCTTCCGGATGAGGCCCTGAGGATTGCGGCCGTTGAAACCAAGCTGTCAAACTACGATGTGGTCATTGGCAAAGACCGCGGAGACCTGAGCTTCACGTTCCGTGACCAAGTGGGCGCTCCCGTAGCAGCCCTGTTTGATGCATGGCACCGGCTGGCTTGCGACTCCAGAGGCGCAGGTATCGGCTTTCCTGCTGCGTACAAAACCGAAGTCTGGGTAGCAGCCCTGACCGGTGACGGCGTGCCTTACTACTGGTGGGGCTTCAGTCGCTGCTTCCCGAAAAACCGCGGCAAGTATGATTTCGGCAACGAAGACAACTCTCCGCGGGATGTGGTTGTGCCCTTCTCTTATCTGCAGCTTCTTGACGTTGCGGATAAGCTGAGCGGTGAAGGCGGGAAGATGGTCACGAACATCGCAAGTGCAGCGGCTCTCATAGGCGTATAATAAAAAGATAACTGGAAAGGGTGCCCGAAGTTCGGGCACCCTTTACCGATAAGTCCGAAATTTCCGCTAGGTAAAAAAGGAGGAACAGGTAATGGAAATTACTCTGCAAGGTAAGTCTATTTACGGAATCACAGGCTGGGATGGCAAGGTAGACATCGAAGGCCTGAAATTTTTCCAAACAAAACGTCTGGCAGGCTCCCGCAACAACGCTTCCCTATTCCGCAAGCTGGTTAAGATTTTCAAAAGCGACTACACTCCCATTAAGCTTCCGAAAGAGCTGTCTCCGGAAGACCTGGACATGGGAGACTTCACGCAACTAATGATAGGCATTGCTGCCATGTCAAAGGGGCGCTCAGTACGAAAAATATACGAGTGCCCTCACTGCAAGAAAGAGCAGCCGCGTGTCATTGACATTCTGAAAGTTTTCATTCCAAAGAAACCTGAGATTGAAGGCGGAATGGCAGACGTGGAAATAGAAGCTGCAGCGGCCAGCAAGCAGGCTGAAATAGTAACCTGCAAATATTTGCGGGTTAAGGATTACATTAAAATCAACGACATGGTTGATAGCATCAAGGATTCCCTTTACAAAACCATCAACAACAAACAGGTGCTCGACCTTACTACGGTAAAAGAAACCTACGGCATGCTGTGTGACTTCTCAGACCTGGAAGACGTTCAGGATTTTTGCGAGCAACTGACAGATGTGGGACTGGTTGCTATGCGTGTTAATAATCCAAAGATTGCAGATGAAAACCGTTTCATGGCTACTGTGAAGTGGCTGTTTCATCTACAGGGAGAACAGGTGGAGATTTATTCAAAAATCTCCTCTACCATTATGAAGCTGTCTGCGGACATTAGCAACACGTATGAATCAGTGTGCAATGACTGTAAGAAGAAATTCACAGCAGACCTGGAGCCTACCGAATATTTTTTCGGTTTACAGTTTCCTTCCTGACAGACCTTGAGGTTGCAGTCCTGAGTTACTTCAACACTCAGCTGCGGGAGGACACTGACATGCGGTTTGTGTTGGAGTGCTACGAAATAATTGAGGATGCTACTGCAAAGAAGGCAATGCAAAAGGGACACGGAAAATCAAAAAGCAGAGGTAAACGGTAATGGCTGCAAAGAGTGATGTAAAAGCTTTTGTGGAAGGCCTTTCAAAACCATTCGCGGATATGCGGATGCGTAAGACCGCTTTATTTTCTAAGTTCCTTTCCGTTATCAGCGCCATTGAGGATGTTCAGAAGTCCGGTCTGAAAACTCTGGCTGCAGGAATCACCAAAATATTTAAGAGTAGCAGCTCAGCCAAGGAAGCGGTAGCAGGCGTAGCCAGGGATGTTACCAAGGGTAAATCTGGAGGAGGCTCGGCTGTAAGCAAAGAGGCCAAGAAAGCTACTTCAGCAAAACCAAAAGCGGAAGAAAAACCAGAAGAAACACCAGCCGCGAAAGCTAAAAAAGAAAGGGCCCTGGATAAAGCCAAGCACCTAAAAGTTTCTAGTCTTACTGCGGGAAAGACAGTTGTTGACAAGCTGGTTGTCGATACGCTGGTTACTAAGGATGAATCTCGCAGGATAGCAAAAGCGGAGAAGGATAAGAGTGAGGCGGAAAAGTTACTGGAAGCAAAGGAATTACAAACAGACCTACAAGACCGGACGCTGAAGCTTCAGGAGGCCTCAGTAGACTTTGAAGACCGGCAGGCCGCGCTCGCAGACCGGCGCTGGGATAAATCTCTACCAGGATTGCTCACAGAGCATGCAACTGAAATAAGCGAAGACTTCAAGGAGAACCTTGGTGGCGTTGCTGGCGAGCTTCTGGGGCCTTTGCATGAGACGGCCAAGAAGGTAGGCAACCTTGCTATTGCTACGGTTAAGCATTTTAAATTTGACATAAAGGATAAGCTCAAAAATAAAGCGCTTGCTGCTAAGCAGTGGTTTACAGACAGTAAAGAAAAAATTAAACAGTCGAAAGTTCTTAAAGCCATAGAGAAGCACACGCTGGGCTCTTTGGTATTCCAAAAAGGGCAAGCTGCGCTGCAGTCAATGTTTCAGGTATTCAGTAGTATAATTCAGACACTTATGGGCGGGATACTATCCGTACTGGGTACTATTGCTCAGGCATTGATAGCAGCGGAGCTTGTGAATATTGTGGCTGGCGCTTTAGGACAATTCTTTGATGCTAAGATACTACCGCTACTTCCTGACTGGATGAAAAAGAGCTTTACTGCGGCTCCTGACCTTCCTAAAGGAGAGACGGGCGGATTTCTGCATGCGCTCAGACATCCCATTGATGAAATATCTACAGCAATGGATGTCATTGATGCAAAGCTGGGTAATGTCGAGCAGCGCGAGAAGGCTTTAAAGAATCTTGGTTATGATGATAAATACATCAATGCCACAGCAGCAGAAAAAGGTGAACGCTCTGCGGGCGCAGAAGGAAAAATAACCGCCAAAGAAAAAGCAGAAGCTAAAAAAGTTCAAATGCAAATGGCCGCTGAGGGAAAGGCATTCAGTCACGAATTACCCATGAAGATTAGCAACCGGCTGTTCAGTGATGTGCTGCCTGAAAAATTTGATGAGCTTGGTGCTAAGGTGGACAATTTGAATAGCAACATGATGAATGCTGCTAAGCCCAGCATGCCTTCTGTTATTTCAGCTCCTGCGAGCTCCGTAGTTAATAACGCGGTTAGCGGCGGAGGAGACAGTGGCCGCGGAGATTACACGCTGGAGATGCTTAGCCCGGCGAGATAAAGGTAGGGTACTAATGCCTCTTGCTACTGACAGAGAAGACCTCAGACTGAACAGAATCTGGCTTAGGATTGAGCCCAGGTTTGATTTTGATACCATCATCGACCGATTTTCTTTTCCTGGTGATTACGTGGATTTGATTCACGGTGTTAGCAGAAACCCTGACTTCGACAATGCTTTCTATTTTCCAATATCCGGTGACATTCCCGCTTACTTATTTACCGGCTCGTACAGTAAGCAAACTCCTGAGTGGAGCGGCGTTGGTAAATCAATGGCTGACATTATGGGAGGCCTAGCAAAATCAGCCGGTAACATTCTTAACAAAATAGGAAATCTTGAGGCTGTTAAGATTGGCGGAAAGTCAATGCTAGGAAGATTAGGCGGACTGGCTACCGGAGCTGGAGAATTTCTGCACCTATTCACCGGTGACATTGACTCTCCTAAAATCTGGGACAGGTCTGAAGTAGCACCTGTCACGCTGGAGAGCACCGTTGCTTTTGAAAACGAATATGAGCAGAAGTATTACAAGGCTGCGGAGATACTGCTTACTCTTATGACCATGCCGGTAACAACCGGAGAATTTGATAACGTGGCCAGAATAGGAAAACTGCTTAACACATCATCGGAAGGCCCTATTCGCAAATACAAAATATTTACGATGGGCGAGCCTCTTTCAGACTGCGATATTGACATTGTAGTAGGCAAGCAGCAGCGCGACCTAAAAGCATTGTATGATGTGGTTACAGTTGATGCAAGTGCTACTTCCGGTAGCCTTAATCTGTTTGCTATGCGGGAATGCTTCCTGGCAGCGTTCAGCCTTTCCTACGGAGCGGATAGTGCGGCCGGTTTTGATGAGCGCGGAATACCGCGTTTACTTAAGTACAGCTTTACGCTTGACCCTAAATCACTGCAGTCCATCATTGACGGGTACGCTGATATTCTTAATTTCAATAAGCACACTCAGCTATCAGACGTTCCCATAGGCGTGCTTCCTGGATATGCCATGCCTGCTACGGTTGATGACATTCCTGAGGGCCCTTTCAACGGTATGATGCTGGCTTATGCTGGGCGGCAGGTACGTTTCGCGGCAGGCATGACAATCCGTAGTATCCTTAATAACATTCTTTTTGGTAGCGTATCCGCGGCTGCAGCGGCCTACGTGGGCCAGCGCGTAATCAATTCCGTAACGCCGGTTAGAGTGCTTGTAGGCGCTGGAGGCAACAGCACTCTGCTACCGGCCGGGTACGCAGGGTACATCAAAGAGGCAGGGCATAACATAGCCAAGACTTCCCAGAGCAGCCCCTTGGCGGTTACTACCGGCGCTGCAGCTATCGCAGCAGGAGCATTACTATAAATGGCATACGAATCAGTTTTCGATGAGGCCACCAGAAAGTTAGAGTCTGACTGGGCTGTTTTTCAGTACCTGCAAGACCCGGTAAAATGGGATGCCTTGGTAGCTCAGATTATCAAACTGAAACCGGCCGGTGTTCATTCCATGCAGAAGGACGGAAGACTGGACATAGCAAGTTATCAGATTTATGACAATCCGCAGCTGGACTGGGTACTATTAGTTTACAACGGAATAAAGCATGTGGGGTCTGATGTGCCTACTCAAAACACAAAGGCAATCAACCTAACACTGGACGGCGGAGAGAGCAATCTTTTTGATGTACCACTACTTGCTGCAGATATGATTTTTGTTTGGAATGGCACGGCACAGCCCATCTTCAATAATCAGATAGGGTACTACGTTATTCTGGACGGCGGAACAGACCCGGAGATTTACATCATCTTCAATAGCAACGGGACAGTTACTATACGCAATGTATCAACTAACCGGTACACATTCAGTGTCTCATACATTGAGCGCGTGAATGATGATTACTTGATGACAGGACAGCAGATTTTGTTTCCTGATTACAGGGCCACACTGAAGCTCGTTCAACAAATTAATGCGGAATCGGAACGCGCAGTTTCCGGATTTGCCAGACTATAAATGAAAACACAGCAGGTAAACATTACGCTGAAAAGCGGACAGAAGTTCACTAAGCATGAGCCTGCTACGCTTTCGTATTATATGGCATTTGCAAGCAAGGCTGACTTTCTATTTTACGATGTTGGTCTTTACGAGCCTTTGGCTTTATCTCCCTACGATGAGGTGACGTTTGATATTATTCCATCTGTGGGAGATTCTATAAAATTCGTGGGCTACCTTTACAATAAGAAAAATCTTGGCAAAGCAAATACTGTCAGGCTGCATTTTGTCAGTAAGTATTTTAAAGGCATGCTGTCGATGGAGCCTTTGTATGGTAAAGGAAAGCTGAGCGATATAGCATCCGCGTTCTACACAAAGGCTGGAGTTCTCAGCGTAGTAGCAGACCCTTCAGACATTACCGTGGATAGCATTCTGTTCCCGCGGACGGCACGCATTGATGATGCTATCAGCTACTTGATTAATCGCGCCACCGCTCCCACGGATAGCTATTTGGTGAGCACCATCATCGGTGACACAGCGTATATCCGAAATATCAAGAAGGGAAAAGAAGACATAAAAGCAACCGCGCAAACAGAAGAGGCCCGGACTTCTGGTGGAGGTTCAGTAAAGGCTGGCGGACTGTATTACATACCTACGCAGGTAAAGGATGATAGGTTCCGTGTGGATGCTATGGGAGGGTTAAAGCTTTCTGTTTTTTCTGATGCTGCTAATGTTGACCCTCAGAGCTTTTCCTCCAAGGGTACTAATGAAGTAACAAATAATTTGTTTTACGGATTGACAGATAAGCTACTTGTCAAGGCTAAAGGCCGCGTGGCACAATTAACATCCTACTATACATCATACACAGCGCTGCTGAGCGTGCTGGGTAGCGTTCCGCTTTTAGGTTCAAACCTGATTGTGGATAAGAATGATATTACGTCAAGCAGCACTTGGTTTAAAACTCTGGATGAGGGAAAGTACTTTATTAATTCTCAGGCAATCTTCATTGATTTTAAAGAGAGCTATCCTAAGACGCAAATTGGCGTGCAGATGGTTGATGACCAGCTTGTTTAACTTTATATTATTATGATGGAATACAGGGACGAATACAAAGGTACTATCGTAGACGTGAACGACCCGCAGAATCTGGGCCGGGCGCGGGTACGGGTTAAAGGCCTCTTCGATGAGATTCCTAATGAATTTCTTCCGTGGGCTTATCCCAAATCCCACGAGACCAGCGCCAAGGGCGGCAGCTCTGAGATTCTGGTGAAGGGACAGAAGACGTGGGTACGCTTCCTAGAAGGTGACGTGAATTTCCCTGTCTTCCACGGCGGCGTTATTGAGACCAAAGATGACCTGCCAAAGAACAACGATGCTAAGCGGGCAATCATTTACGAGTCTCCAAATAAGGACATTGTGATAGCAGTCAACGAAGACCTAGAGGACATCGAAATTAAGACTAAATCATATAATACAACTTTGGGAACTATCATTGACCTGCTACTGAGTCATACACACATGACACCTACAGGAGTTAGCGGAAATGCGGGCAGCGGCATTCCACCAGTGCTCTCCGCGAATCTTAATACCGGAAAGCTGAAATAGTATGGCACTCGTCAACGACACACAACTTCAGACGCTTGCTACGGATTTAATCAATGACGTTTCATACGTTGGTAGTGGCGGCGTGGTGAGTGAGAAGTACGCAGTGACGCAGGAAGGGCACGACAAATCAGTGGCTAAGATGAAAGATTTTTTAAAGCGTGCTTTTGGTTACGTGTCTGGCGGAGGCCCTGGCGCATATAATAGCAACAAAGGCTGGCTGGAAGTTAAAGGGGTTACGGCCGCACTCGATACAGGCGTAGGCCGTGTCATTGAAACGTATGTGGGAGGCTCAGGAGACCACGGCGGAGCCCTTGCTTCCGCAACGGGAGGGCCGGTATCAGGAACGGTTGTGGATGCTAAGGAAGACACAACCGCGCAGACCAATAACGGAACAGGACTGGTGAGCTAATGGCTTCAACACAATCCATTTTGAATATCGCGGGAGTTCCCAGTGATGAGTTTATTGAGGAAGTCACGGATTCAAAGACCATAAAGAAGAATGAAATATTCTTCGCCATGCTGGTAGACGGTCTGCCCGGAGACCCGGCATTTGGCCTGGGGATAAGTGATTTGGTAGGGAGTCTGAACACCAATAAGCTGAAGGGCGACCTGAATAGAAAAGCCGCAAAGCAACTTCCTGATTTGGTTAGTGGAATACGCTATGAAGGTCTGGCTGTGGCACAGGATGTCAGCAATCAGCATATTGCAGCTGACTTTCATTTCGTGGACTTGGATGCCAATGCTCCTATCCTCATTCCTTTAGCATTCCCGAAAGCGGTACAATGAATCAGGTCAACGCTATGGACTTACTTAGGCTGTTTGATTTTGACCTTAGGACTTTTCTTTCCGGTAAACATCCTACTTGTCAAGAAGACTTGAATGTTCTAACAGCAGAAGCAAAGGCGGAAATAAAAGTTAGGTTTCATGCGCTGGCATTACAGCATCATCCGGATAAGGCCGGGGATGCAGAACGCTTTAAGGAATTGAGTAATGCATATAAACTGATTCAGGACAATTTACGTTTGGTTGTTCAACGGCCGCAGCAGCCCATTATTCAGATTATTTATTATAGCAATTATGGTGGGTATAGCAATCAAGGTTTTACTTCAACAACGTCAGCGACATATTCCTGGTAAGGAGAAAAAATAATGGCTACTGATAACGCACTTCAGCAGGTTGCTTTGGGCTTAGACCAAGCCAAGCAGACCATTTACAGAATAATGAAGCAGTATTATCCTAAGATTGAGGATAGCAAGTCTTCCCTGGTGAATGCAATAGTATCCGGTATTGCTTACATCTATTCCACCTTTCAGGTATTCGCCAAGCTCCTGCAATCAGAGCTTTACGTTTCCACGGCGCGGGAGCTGGAGAGTCTGTACAAACTGATTCCCTTCGTGGGAATTACCCTTGACCAGCCTACGCCCATGCTGATAACAGCCACGACACAGCCCCAAGATGACAGCATTACGGATAGCACGGTGCCTCCGCTTTACATTCAGTTCCCTGACCCGTTCCTGGATTCTGCCAGCTTCAATTTCCATCAGACGTATAAGCAGTATCTCCGGAAGGTAGTCTTCGACTTCACCATTAGGTTTAATTCTAATAGTCTGAGTCCTTTAAATTTCTTTGTGAGCGGAAACAGTCTTACTGTTTCTTTGGGAAAGCAATTAGGTGATAATTTTATTCCTCCTGCTATGGCTGCTACTAATGGAGACTACTTATCCGTGGAATTTCCTTACGTGGTAGGAGCAGTTATTCGTAAGGGAAGAATAAAGTTCACCGCTTCTTTACAGAATGTCGGCGTGCTGACTGGAGCCAGCGTAACGAATGACGGTAGTGACGTACCGGCCGATATTTTATTGTCACAGTGCTCTCTGGATGTAGGAACAGGAAAGTTGTGCTTGACTGTTCAAGTGTATGCTTCTTTTGCTGGAAATCTTATTGTAGGACTGCCGGTTAATGTTACATACAATGTACGGGCTACTTACCTTAAACCAGCAGTAGTAACTGGAGCCTTGCTTCCAGCCTCAGGAAGTGACTTTGCTGCTTACGGAGATGTGACTCCCGGATTTTTTGACAGGTCTATCCTTTTCAGCTTTCGTCATAACACAGTAACACCTGAATCCCCACTGACTGATTTAGTAATTACAAATTCTGCCGGTAACACCACTTTGGTGTTTTTTGCCTACAGCGGAACTGATGACAATGGAAAATTGCGAAGGGTTGCTATTGATCCGTTTACTGTTAAAATAACAGGCTTGTTAGATAGTACTATTATTTTTGATTTTGCAAAGGCTGAAGTTTTACGCGACCCATATTTCGGTACGATATATCGTGTTAAGTTTTCCTACCCTGTGAACGGTTTTGACTTTTATGCTTACGTACTGGATGAGTACGCTGGTGTTATCTACGTTGAAAACCCACAGATGGTTTCTGTCAACCAGGCTACCTTCAAGTTTGATTACACGACTAAGCCGTCAAATAAAGTCTTTTTGCAGCAGTTCGATACTAAGGTAAAGTCTGTTAGCCCCCCAGCGGATTTTAATACGGACAACAACACGTTTGTGTTGGAAGATGATGACCCTATTATGTTCAACAATTTTAAAATTCAAATAACGGATGCTGGGTACAGCACTTTGCAATTTAAGCAGGTGACAAGCCTTGTGACTGTTAGTGGAAATTCAATACTGGCTTACTTTGAAGTTCGTGTCTTGGCTCCTACTAAGGTGGAGCTTAAGTTCGGCCGCTCGATTGACTATACTACTATTCAGAACATGCTTATCAACTACCAGACAGTCAAGGATATTTCCTTATATAAAAGCGGTGAGGTGCTGACAGGTGTCGTTCAATTGTATTACGGAACAAATGGTTCATTGTACAGCCTATCTGGTAAAACCGATTTTCCATTTTCTGCTGTTAATGTTTCCAGTTTAGCCGGTGCTTCTGGGATTCCTACGCTGGAAGGCCTACGGGACGCTTTGACAAAAGCAGCATACACGCTTAATATAAACGTAACCAGAATCAATTACGAAAGTGCTATTGAGAGCTACTTCTTGGGTCTGGGATACGATTCGAGAATAAAGGTTTTCGATTACTCGGATTTCGGAAACCCCAGCGTGCTATTGAATTCCGTTAATGGAAATATCGTCTACTTTATCGGACTGGTTAATCACTATCCTAATTCTGACTTTGTGGTAGTAGTACCCACGGAATTGAATAGCACACCTTATGTTGAAGGGACGGCTCAGTATAGCAGGTTGGAGTTTTCTGGCCAGGTTCCTGCAGCGCTTACGGACATCGGCCTGGACATGATTGTACCGGTGGGTAAATCTTCTAATGACCTTGACATACTACAGAATAGTATTCGAGATGATTCTGCTCTGACCAACATCATTTTCACGGAAGGTTCCAACAATGTGACGCTGGGCATCACTCCCTTCAGCGTTATGTACGCAATCTATTTTAAAGCGCTACTTAATCCTGCGGACGGCTTCACGTACACACAGGCCAAGGTGGATGTGAGCAATTATTTGGCATCCCTGTTTAAATGGAGCACGCTAAATTTCATTCGGGACATCAACGTGTCTGATGTTTACCGTGCTATTGATAGCCTGCCCTCAGTGGATAAAATATTGTTCAGCAACCTCAGCCATTTCAGGAATAATGGCGTGGACGGCTCTTTGGTTGTTCACGACATCACATACAAGAAATTTTTCGGGCCTTATCCCACCGTTCCTTTACCCGCGGATATTATGGCTAATCCTTTGTGGGATTTTTCAAATGTGAATACTACAGGAAGAGGAATAAAGATTCATATCCTGGGCCTGGGCGGCATAGAATTATCACCTTACCCTAACGTATAGTACTACTATGTCATTAGCAAAAACACTGTTACCGCGTAGCCTCCTGATAGGAGAGACTTTCAATAAGCTCTCTGGCATTCAGCAGGATATTCAAAACGATTGGCAGACCTCTGTGGGTGAGGTTGCTAACTCTTATGATATTGACAAGCTTAATGAGGATGATTTGAGGAGCTTGTTGGCTTCCTTTGACCTGCTGGATTTGTACAGCTCGCTGCCTCCTTACTATTTAGGCTCTTTGGTAAATGCAGAAGAAACTCAGTATACTACTCCTATTGCGGGTGGACGTATGCCTTTCATGCGTAATTTTGCCAGAGAGATGCTACGCATGCGGGCTCAGACTGGTATCGTTAAAATATTTGATTCTATTATGGGACTGCTCGGCGTTCCGGTAGGTCAATTTACCGTGCTCCAAAATTTCCGATACGGAAACAGTCTTGATGTTAATCCTACGCACTACCAAGGAGCACCTGATTCCGGAGCGCACCCTGAATGGGATGTTATTTTGGAACGTGTCATTTATTCATCTGTACATATTAATGGCGTGTACGAGCCCGCTCCCTGCTACCGCAAATATGGGCCTTTGGTTTACAATACTATTACGAATCCTATTCCTGGAAAAATAGACGATGCTCCTAATACCCCTGACCCCATACCATTGACACATCAAGCATTTTTTATTGACATTTCTGGTAAGCGTATGACGCCCACACAGACTGTTACCATTGATGTTTTGTCGCCTATAGCATTTGGGATAGAAGCTGAGTTTATTGCAGCAGTACGGCTCCTGACAAACTTTTTAAAGCCCACATTCGTTGTATTTAAAGACATCATTCCTTCCGTGTACTTGTTCATGGACTTTTTCTATCAGGTTCCCATGAGCCTCAAAGGAAGCTTTGTAAATCCTCAGCCAGGCGCTCCCGATTACCGCATTGATTTGTATACTGCCGCATCTGCGGATGCTGGCACAAACAGGTTCAACTTTACTTCAGCTAATCCGGTAGCGGCTGGAATGCGACCGGGAATGCTTTTAACTGTTACTGGATTTTTGGCTAATCCCGTTATTAACGCTCAGATAGTAGCTATCGGAAATACTTACGTTCAATTGAGCACAGCGGATGTTACCCTAGTAACCGGCCCCGGAGTAGGAAATTTCCACGCTGACTACGACCACTCATTTCAGGATGTACTTGTGGAGATTCCTGGCCTGGACGTAACCATGACCGGCGTTTTTTCTGTGTCTGCAATTAACAAGATTTCCCGCAATGACGCCGTGCCCGGAGTGACAGGCTTTGATATTGATGGCTTTAGCAAGGATAAGCTGCTACTGTTGTCAGGCTTTACCAATGATGCAAACAATATCCGTGAGGTCAAACATGCTATCATCACACAGGTTGCTAATGACTACCTGCTGATAAGCTATATCGGACTTGTCGTGGAAGCAGCAGCAGCGCAGACAGTCAAGGTTGAAATGGTGGAAGCTTTTGATATGGCGGAGCCTGATATTATTTCTCCGTACCGTAAGAAGGTGCACAAGCCTTTTATCGAAGACAGTAGCAATACGATGCATCCTGTTATCCACCAGCCCGGCCCGGTGCCCACGCTGGACACGCGGGGCTCATATAACAGACAGAGTGCTACGGAAAGACTTGATACTTTGGATGGAATGCACTTTAACAATTTGGGTGCACGCATAGGGGGCGCTATTGAGTTTGACGAATCTCCTGAGCCATTGACGCTTGACCGTTTTTGGCGCGGGGCAGGTAACTGGAGCGATTCTGCTAAGTGGTCTTTCTACTCTGATTCTTTCGTACAAGCTCCCGTGCCTACTAATGAAGATACTGTTTATTTTGACGAAGTGTCTTCCAGTTGCATTGTTGACATCAATGCTCACTGTAAAAGTTTGAACATGCTGAACTACATAAACACCCTGGATATGAGCGGTGCCGCTAATATGACTGTGGAAGGAACCGCAAATCTTAAAGGTAATGTTATCTTAGGCAGCGGAATATTAACGCTGCATAATTCTTTAGGAGGAGAAAGTTCAATCACCAACGTAAACTTGACGCTGGGCTCTGGTTCTATTCGCATAAATAGAACATCCACTATTGGTACTGGCGGCGATACTATACCGTTGCCTACAGTAGCAGCAGCACTTCCAGGGGAGACAGTAACTTTTGCAAATGGTTGCTACGCTGCGGCGAGTTTGTCTGTCCTTGGCGGTAACATAAAAGTTTATACGATAGCTTTCACTGGCGCAGGAAACATAAACCTTGCAACTGGTAGTTCTATTAGCAGGACATATTCCGATGAACCTTTGTTTAGCTTTTTTGGCGCTGGGCTTTTTACACTGTCTGGCGATTGGTCGAGCACGGACGGATTAGGCGTGCGTTTACAGACTGCAGCAGACTTTACCATGCAGCAGCAAGCTGATGTTACTGTGGGCTGGGTACAAGTATCCGGCTCTGGTATTTGCCGCTGGACAGGTAACGGTCATGGCTTGACCTTAACCTCTAAAGGTAATTTGGGAATTGCAGCACTTGCTCTAGGTGGCATATTTGATAATGTCGGCGGCTTCCTTTCAGTAACCGGGTCTGTTTTTGGACAGTATGGAATTTTAGACTTGACAGATTGTACTGCTACTATTTCTGATGACTTATTAGTGGGACAGTTTACAGGCTCAAATAATTCACTGTCAGTAGGAAATAATTTTGAGATGCGAGGAACTGCCTTCTTAGCTGGCGGCACAATAAGCTGCAGGCAGTTTACTATCACCGATTTGGGCGTTGTTACGCAAGGTTCCGGGGTTATAACTGTCGAGGTCAGTGCATTTTTTGCCTCTGGTTGCTCATGGACTAAGAATGCTGCCGGTCTTTTGCGCTTAGCTCCTACTGGTACTTATGCTCTTATTACTGACCCGGATGTTCACGCTTTGGGTAACATTGAGGCAGCAGGCTCCAATGTAACTAAGTTTGCTGGCGCAGTTAATTGCGATAACTTTACCTTGAGTTCAGCAGGCTCGGTAAACACGCAGAGTAATGCCTGGACTATTCATGGTCAGACTGTGTTTAATAGCACAGCCGATACTGTAATTCCGGGAAGCTCGCTGATTACTATTTATGGAGACCTTACTAATTTGGGAAGCTGTATTGCTTCAGATTCTGAAACGTGGTTGATTATTGATAATAACCAGACTGTTGACTTTGGCTCTGATGAGGTTTTTATCTTACAGCTAGGGGCAGGTGGCGAATGATTACACTAAAGGGCGGCACGTTCTTAAATCCGTTAAAGATTGCTCATTTGAATATGGGCCCCAGCGCAGAAACTACGGTGCATTTTACTGCGGGTCATTATTTCGAGGTAATAACTGGAATCAGTTTTCCTGTTGTGGGTTGTGTTTGGACTTCTGATGGAGACTGGTTCTTAAAGTGCGATGATGTCTTTACCGCGCTCTACTGCACGGTTGACCACTCACACGTAACAGGTACTCAGGTAGATGCAACAGATGCATCAAATGTGGATAATAACAATAATGAGAATTGGATATTTAATCCGCACACGTCTTCAGATGTTTTGGCAGGTGTTCCAAATGGCGGCGGTAGTTGGTCAATGGATGTTTTTGATTTTGGCACCTGGCCGTGGCCCGCAGGTACTGTTGCTTGTAATGTAAGCATGTTTTTGACTTCAGGCAACGCAGCATCTGTTTGGAATTATACATGGAACGGTTCGTCTTTGGCCTATGTAAGCAATTCAGGAGATTTGTTTGGCCCTACAGGCTCAGGTAGCCATGGTGTTTCCATCTCAGGAACGAAGTTAGTTTTCAGTGGTACGATAGGGCCGGGTAACGGAGGAACAGCACACGGCTCGATGACGTGGACAAAAACATGATAAGAGAATCTTGGAAAATAAGACGATTAAACAAGGAGTTGACATGCCGCAGGTAATTTTTTCACCCATGGCCATATACAAGTACTTTCGTCAGCTAGTGCAGGGTCACACAGGCACCGGCTCAGAAGTACAAGGATTTTACGTTGATAAGTCCATAGGAGCCCCAGGACAGCCCATTAAACAGCTTAAGTATTTTATGGTGGGTATGGGCGGGCCAGCGACAGCAGAGCTCACGGAAACCTTTTTCCATGATAACTGCATGACCACGCCTAAAGGAAAACTGGCGTCTCCTATTCGCCTTTTTTCTTCCGGGTCTGACCCTCAAGCTTACGGCGGAGACCCGTATAAGCATGCTCTCGATGATACCAACTTCTACAATTATGGAAACTCGCAGGATTCAAAGGTTATAGGTGTGCTTAGTGTGCTTCCTCGTTCAGGTGGCGACTTGGGGAAATACTGGGATATTCCTGGTGTGGCATTCCAGGTGGCCTGCCACTTATCTGCAGGAGAGGGTAACTATACCAATGTTCCATCACCTAATACTCCTGTAGTATCTCCGGATGTTGTCCTTATTAACGAGGTGGGAGTTTTCGATGAGGATGACATCCTGATTTTGTACGGCGTGTTTCCAGCACGGTCAAAGAATGATACGCTGTCATTCAAAGCAAACTGTGTGGCCATGCTGAAGATTCTCGATTATCAGTTGGTGTTGTTGCCTACTACGACTACAACGACAACCACGACTACAACCACGACAACTACGACCACAACGACTTCCGGTATGTAAAATAAAAGGGAGAGCTTATGCCTACTATCACAAGTCCTACACTGACCGCGGAAATTCTGACTGGCAGAATGCCGTTGTCAGATTCTTTTAACCGTGCAAATGCGGCGAATACCAGAATGGGCATCCATCATGGTCTTCAGCTGTCATTTCTTGACGGCACAAACTGGCCGAATAAATCTTACATCACGGAGTTTCTGCAAATTAATGCAGGCTCCGCGGTCATAGGTGCTACGATAACAAATGCTGCGTCTGCTATCGAGCCAGTACTGCTGACTGCTATTCTATCTTCAAATTTTGTTATTGACCTGCTTGCTTATGGCATTAGTGCGGGAGATGCTACTACATACCGCGTGTACTTACAGGTTGCTTATGTTCCTCCTGTAGTCAATAATACTACTGGGCTTGTTTCCAACATAGGCTCTAACGATGTAGCGCTTGTTATTGAAAACGAGAGCGTTGATTTTGGAAACAGGAGAGGCCTGCTTATCGGTCGCTTTAACCGGCAGCAGAAGTTTGTTGAAACTGTGGGAGACCAAGTATTCAATACCTCTGACATCAATATGGATAATGCTGAGGGTTGTTTGCCTAACAGCGTAAAGAATTCATTACAGCTGGGACAGGCCGTGAAATCTTTTGTGCTTAGAAGCGCTTCAAACCTCAAGAAGCATATTCGGGTGGAAAATGTTTCTGACCCTGCTATCGCTGAGACACTAGGCACAGCAGTAATGCCTCTGGCCGGGATAACAAATTCCGTTGCTACATCAGCCGGAGACATTGGCAGCTGGTCGCTTCCTGTGGATTGGTACAATCAGTCATTAACAAACGAAATTGTTAATCTTGGTATCTACCGGGATGTAGAAAAGTTTGAGCTGTTCAATTGTCGTTTTAAGAATAGCATGCAGTTTGCTTTTCATCGCACTCCCGGACATAACAAGATGGGTGATTGGATTCAAACCGTCAATGTCAGCAAGCTCATTACCAAAAGCGAAGTAGCGGCCTACGCAGATTTTGGCGCTCAGCAGTTTATCTTTGATGCTAAGGGCTCCATGTTTGAAGGAGACCTGACCCTGGATTTGGTTTTGGACTTCACAGGTCTTGCTCATCAGCATCCGTATAAAATTATCATTCGTAATCTTACCGTCATGGGTAACTTGATAATCAATTATGGGCAGTCATGGTTAGGCTTAGCAGGCGGAACGCTGGGAACGATTGAGTACGATAATGTACAGGTTTTTGGTACGAATAATACTGTACGGCCTTGGCCCTGTGTGCAAGGTGCTACTATTACAGACCCGGTAACGAACGCCCCTTACAATGCTTTCGGCTTCACTACAGTTCAGTATTTTGTCAACACAGCAGCGGAGATTGCTATTACAGGTTACGCACAGTCTCCAGGCCCGGCTCTTCTTCAGAATTGGAGAGACACTGTTGGAACGGCGTATACTAAAGGTGTGCTGGTTCTTACTTACTTGCACAATAAGATTGCAGGGCCGGGAATAGTACCTATGCTTATGGGAGACCCGTGGTTATTGGAAGGCAATGACGCCGGGGTGCTATTCAAAAATTCCACACTGCCTACTGCCGTACTTCCTATCTTGCTCGCCAGTGACCCGGCTTGCGGAGCAGACCAGGCGGGCGCTATGGTCAGAGTTAAGTTGCAAAATTGCAAGTATCAGAATAGGGCATCATCCTACAATTCTTTTGGCTATCTGAATGCATCAGAGCTTGCTATTCTCGATGACCACATTTACACCTTGCTTGCCTTTAACACAACAAATCCCTGGGATTTACACTTCAAAAAGAATGTCACTGTTGTTGGTAACGTAGGTTGTGACAATGTCAATGCTTCAGGTTCTGTTTCTGCTACTGGCAACTTGGTTGCTGGTAGCAAGGTAATAACTACGGGCGGAGCGGACATTGGCGCTGGCGGAATTATCCGCGGTAGTACGCTTACGCAGGGTCTCACGGTTGTTCAAGGAATGACTGTTCAAAAGGATGTTGCCCTTAATCAAAACCTTAGCGTAGCTCAGAATATAAATGTCGGCCTGGACATTATAGGCGCTAAGGGTTTGGATATTGCAAAAGGTGGAATCATTCGCGGTACTACGCTTACACAGGGATTGACCGTTGTTCAGGGTTTATTTGTCAGCGGCATTATCGACAATGACAGTGGCGTCAAGAGGATAGGAAAAAGTGTTCAGCCCGGCACCGGTTTTGATAATACACAGCAAGTCATACGTGCTCCTTTTGCTACTATAGGTGCTGTTTCAAACGGCGGAGCAAATGTTCAGAGCGTGTGGGAGTACATATTTTCTTTTGTTATTTTCGGAAATAATACCCCTTCTCACACTTTCTCTGTTGAGTTGACAAAACTAGCAAACTTTAATCCTGGCGTTTTACCGGGCGGAATCATTGGCGGCAAGATAATAACAGTAGAGTACTCATTCATTCCGTATTTAGTAGTTAATGCTTTTTCTGGTAACAAGACTTTTGTTTCTGGCCCGCTACAGACAATATTTAATTTCAATTCTGGAGAGAACATTTTAGATTTTACCCCAGCTACGGGCGTATTCAGACTGTACGGTACGCTGAGTGCTAATGCAGATTTTAATTTATTTCTTAAGGTGTACGTGCAGATTTGATATGGAAAACAATTACATTTATCGCTTTCATCCGGAGTTTATTGAAAGCGGTTCTACCTTTTTCGGACGGCTGGATTTGGGTATTGACGTTTGTATACGCAAGAAAATAAAGCTTGTGAATATCAGATGCCACTCTCCTCAAGTCTCGGCCGGTATCGAATCAAAGAAGTACGTTGAAAATCTTATGAAAGACCGTGAGGTTTTCTGTAGGACATTCCGGGACAGATTCCGGAAATGGTCAACCGTTCTTGCCGTGGTTTACATAAAGAATGGGATTGACTATATTAATCTTAATGACATACTGGTAGAGAAAGAGTTTGCGTCATCTATCCGGGAGGAGCAAAATGAAATACTGGATATTCGCAATTAGCTGGCTGGTTGTTTTCCTGATGGGTTTCCTGGCAGGTGTGACAATTTATCATTACACAGAGCTCCCTCTGAGTCTCCTTATCTTTGTTTCGGTTACTATCGTCCTATTCACAGCAGTTGCATTTGTAGCAGCATCCTACACAGGGAAGGCTATTTTTCTACGTGAATAAGATTCAGATTACAAAGCTTTGGAATGAGGCCTACTTTACACCGGCCAGCGACCCGGCGTACCGGCTGAGCGACATTCAGCTCAGTATGGCCAAGACTATCCATTATAACCTTCTCCAGGTCATGAAGCTGTTTCCGGACAACAGCTTCTACCGGGATATGGGCCTGATGCTGGACAAGGATAGGGCGGATGCCGCTCTTACGGGTAGGGTGATACCAGAAACCTCCGATTTGGCCTTTGGCGGGCCTGTGGCGCTGTTTCAGCCTGCTAATCTGAGGGTATTCGGCCGGGTGTATTCCTTCAGCGTGGGGGCCTTGCAGCTTACTACGGAAGGCCCGGCGAGCATGTTTGACATCTTTAAGACGGCTGTGGTCATGGCACGGGAAGGCAGGAAGGCCCGCTTTGGTGATATAGCATACTATGCTGGGGGAGCCCTGGCGGAGCCCGCGGTCTGCTTCTCCAATAGCAGGTACTTCTATTACGACTCACTGTTCCTGAGAAGGTTCTTCCGGGTCAGCTATACCACATCTTACAATGGCGGCGTGACCATCAATCAATATTTAGTCAACAAAGACCTCACTCCCAGCGCGGCAGTCAAGCAGGCTAAGCCTGAGCCTGAAGAGGATGACGAAGATTAAGCTTGACTTCCTGATTCACCATAACGTATATTAAGAACTCATCGTAGGGAGGCCGCAAGGCTGTCCCTATCCCGGCCCTGGGTTAAAGGGTTTATGGCTTAAGGTTAAAATGGACGGCACAGGTTGCCGTCCATTTTGTTTTAGGCCATAAATAATTGTATTACTATTTTAATCTTTTGCTTGCATTCCTGATTGTAAATGCTTATATTAGTAGTATGCGATACCACCTTATAGCTGATAAGGCCCTGATGCTGCTTCCCGTGGATGGGGAGCTCTCAGAGAAATTGTGCGAGCACGTCTGCAGCCGGTTTAATCTGCCTCTTGTAAAAGTTGGCTTCTTTCCGCGTGGTGGATTTTCAGGCGGAGTGCCCAAAGACATCCTGGGCAATTACGGAAACATTACACTTAATCGCAAGCCGGTGCCGGTGATTCATTTATTTGGAGCAGAGGGAGCTCAAGCGGAGTGCTTGATTCATGAGCTCGCTCACCATCTGGCCCACAAGCGCCGGGTCAAGGTTATGCACGGCCGGGACTTTGTACGGGCCTACTTCGATGTGCTTGCTGTGGCCAAACCTTTCCTTAGCAAGTGTTCTTCTTTGTAACTCATTGATTTCTACCTGTTTATGAATATAAAGAAAAAACTAAATAATCTTATTATTTACTTGCATTCCTGATTGTAAATGCTTATATTAGTATAGGAGGGAAAAATGGCAAAAGCTTTCGGAATCCCAGGTCTTTACAACACTCCTATGAAATGGAATAAGGAAAATGTGAACGGCAGGCAGGTAGAGTGGCGCTGTCGCTTGTGGCACGGAAATGTTATTGGTTACTATGTCAAATCAAAAGCTGCTGGTATTGAAAAACAGCACCTTAACGCACTATCAGCCGGGGAAGCAATTATTAAGTTTATCGCTAAAAATTTCAAGAGGTAATCATGGAAAACGGAATCTACAAAATCTCTGAGTCAAAGCTGGAAGCGGTGAAGGCAAAAGTCCTGGTGATGAATAGGAAAGCGGCCAAGCTGGGTACGGAGCCTGTTGTGCCTTCAGTAGTAGGTGAAGAGATGCGGCCGGTTTACGAAAAAGATTTGCTGTCTGGCGAATTTACGGACAAGGTTTTATACCAGCGGAAAATAATGCTGGTCAGCTTTTCTGGTGAAGCGCCAAGGCTTGACGGCTGGGCTTTCGTTGCTGCGGTGCTTCACGGCGAGAAGGAAAACATTTTCCGCCAGCTGCGCCATGACATTTCAATTCCAAAAGAATTCAGGACTTCAGCTTATACCCGGTGCGACCATTGCAATACAGAGCGCTACCGGAAAGACACTTACCTACTGAACAACGGCGCGGACTGGAAGCAGGTGGGCCGTTCCTGCCTGAAAGATTTCCTGGGCGGCGTCAATCCTTCCTCTGTACTTTCCGCGGCTGAAATGATTTCCAATTTCCGTGAAGAGCTGGAGGAGTATGAATCTGAGGGCGGCAGCGGCGAGCGCGGCTACCGGGAGCGCCCTTACTATCCTTTAAAGGAAGTCATGCTGGTAGCTGCTCGCTTTATCAAAACTTACGGATTCAAATCTTACGCGAAGGCCTCAGAGGAAATGGCGGAGAGTACGGCTACTTCTTACTGTGTGCGCGGTTTCTTTTCGGCCAAGAAAGAAGACAACGCTGAGCTGAAGCTGGAGCCTGTGACTGAAGAGATGGCTGCGGAAGCTGCGGCTGCTATCAAGTGGGCTGCTGAACTCCCTGAGGATTCAGATAATGATTACCTGTGGAATATCCGGGCTGTGTCCCAGAATGAAAGCATTGATGAGCGGATGATGGGCCTTGCGGTTTCAATTCTTCCTGCTTATCGCCGGGAACAGGAAAAGAAAATGCCTGACTTCGTGGATGATTACTACGGTCAGGTGGGTACTAAGATTGATGTCATAGGCGTGGCCCTGAGGGAGATACCGTTTGAGAGTCAGTGGGGCGTTGGTTGTATCATCAAGTTTCGGGTTGATGACAAGCTTGTGGTATGGAAAACCAGCGGTACAGGACACGTTACTGTGGGCGAGAAAATCAGAATCAAGGCTACTATTAAAGGCAACGATATTTATCAGGGCAAAAAACAGACTGTGATTACACGGGCGAAACTGATGAGTCCTGAGAGCGTGAACTATAAAGGCCAGTGCGGTGATTGTGATAAGTGTGAGCCCGGAGGCATTCAGTCTCAGTGGCGCTGTAAAAAGCATGGCGTGGATACTAACCTTAACTGGGACTGTAAAACTGTCAAGCAACGTAAAAAAGAATTAGAAGTACAGGAGGTAAAATGAATTATGAGGTGCTGTTAGAATGCTATGCCGGTAGGAAGCTTGAAAATTCTACATCTGGTCTGTGACGCAGGGCGAGATTTTCAGGCCCCTGCGGGAATTCATCAAAGTGAAGAGCACCATTTTCGGAAAGCTGATTGAGTGCCCTATGTGCTTTGGGGTCTACACGGGCTGGCTGGTACAGGGCCTGATTCTTTGGAGTACGGGCGAGCCGGTGAAGGCTTATCATATCCTTTACGGATTCATAAATTCCTTCTGTGCCTACTACCTGATTGTCATCATAAATACCGTGGAGGAGCACTGCGTTTACATAACGGAAAAAAGAAAAACTGAGCCGCTACGCATGAAAGATGCGGCTTAGCGTATTAATATAGGAGGGTATGGGATGTCAAACAAATCAAAAGGTATATATTATTTTAACCACAAAGCGGGCGCTGAAGGTTCAGCACGCAGTATTGCCGATGCTAAAGTTGAAAAACTTCCTAATGGTAGGTGGGTTGTCTCTCGCATGAATGGCGTGGGCAATATGCGAATAAAAGAATACCTGAGAATTAACGGGGAGGTAAATTAATGAATGCAACAAAAGCTGCAATAAAGCTGCTTAAGAATCCCGGCGCGGCGTCTGATGGTGCGCTCATAATGGCAGTGAGGCAGGTACTGGGATATTCTGTTTATACGGCCCTTGAGGGTCAGAATCTGTATTCTTCTACAGATTTACGGACGGACATTAAGGATTTTGCTTCTCTACTAAAGTAGGAGGAAAAATGTCACAGATACCAACAGGTGAAGGTTATGAGTCAGCGCATGCACGGGCCGCAGCTCGCCGGGTGATTGTGGAGGCCCAGAGGCGGACTGACCAAACCCGCGGAGTCTGAGAAAGCGTTTCAGCTTCACGTGGAATTTAACGAGTTGGCTACTGATGACCTTATACGAATAGTGGCTTACGTTCAATTTAAGGAGGAAGCGTGCGGTACTATCTCTGTAAAACTTCCGGGCTGGTTGATGGTTCAGCGTGCTATGCTTGCTATCAAAAACAACGTGCGTTCCTGGCTAAGCTTGCCAGCTACGGAGAGGTGCCACCAGACTTCCCTTTGAGCCGTCCGCTGTGTCAGAAGGCCCAGCTGGAATCTCCTGCATGCTTCTCATTGAAGTTTGTTATGGGTAGTAGCACCTGCCTTGCCTGCGAGAGTAAGATGCGGCTACGCTGTGAAGCGTTGTTTATGGAAATGGCTGCGGCCCCGGAAGTGGCTCAAGAGAAAAAGGAAGAGGCTGCGAGACCGGCGCGTGTACCAAATTTACCTTAGGAGAAAGTATGATAAAATTATTCAAACGCATTATCGGAAACTGGTGGGTAGTTAGGCGCTCCTGCTGGCCTTACCCGGCCGGTTACGTCACGTACAACAAATTCAAAAAGACAATGCTTGATTTTGTTCCTACGCTGGAGCAGGCATTGGAGTTGTGCATGACCTTCGGCAAAGTTGCCGTATCTGGTTATGACCACCCGCTCATGAATAAATTCTTCAAATCAGGCAAGTGGTTTAAAACAATCGGCCGGGATAAGACAATTCATTCAACGAAAGATACACGACAAGAAGTGCTATGGTCGAATTATAATCCTGAAAACCAATCGAGCATATTCGCGAATGACAGCCAAACAACAAACACCCGAGGAAATATTACAAGACATATATGCCCGTGCGGTTGCCGCACAAAAGAAAGCGGTTATATCAGACCGGGAAATTCGGGAACGGGTTGATTATGTATGCCGTGATTGTAATTGTTTATCTTAGTATAGGAGGGAAAAATGAAACAAGAGCTGAAGCAGTTTGAAAAAGATGACCTTGAGCGGGCTGTGAATTTCGGAAAGGTGATTATCTACTAATGCGTTACACTATTTTTGAGGCAGACGGCTCTTGGATTTTTGAGGGCCGTGAGCGAAAAAAGAAACCGGTCGCTGGCTGTACCGGAATAAAACCTGCACGTACTATGCAAAGCGCTCAATCATATAAATCAGCCGGGGAGGCCGCGCAAGCGCTTGCTGACTATCTTCAGGAGCCCGCTCCGGGACTTAAAGAGCGAGCAACACGCATTGCATTCCTGAAGTCCCGGCTTCAAGCAGAGAGCGGTGATGACGCCAAAGAGACTCAGAATGAGATTGCTTACTACGAGTCTGGAGAAGATTTACCCAAGCCATGAATCACTATCATCCATACGCGGCGTGTTACTGCGGTTACTATGACCGCGGCGATTAAGGTTACGGACGGCGGAACGCGGAGAATCCGGGCTGAGGTTGAAAAGGCCGGTGACGGTGCCTACCACGAATTTGATTATGACGATTACAAAAACGCCGTGATAATGGCCCCGGAAAAGGAAATGAGCCTGAGTGCTTACGCGAAAGAGAAGGGCTGGCAGTGAGTGGTATCGTATAACTCATTGATTTATAACCTTATACCGTGATAAAGAAAAAGATAAATACTTTCATTATTTCCTTGCATTCCTGATTGTAAATGCTTATATTATAAGTGTAGGGAAATGAGTCAGAAAGAAAATCAACTGGAGGTCAGAATGAAAAAGAGTCAAATGAAAGCAGTTGCGGTAGCGGACATGGAAGCGGCAGGCATGGATGTTTCCAGCATTTCTTCAGTGATGGATGACAACCCGATGATGCTGATGGAAGGGCGGAAGGAAAAGTCCCTGCGATACCAGGACGAAAACTACTCTGCGGAAATGGTGAATCAGGAAGCGGTGATTGATGAGATGGTCATGATGGCCGAACTGGGACTGGGATTCTAACAATGGCACGGAGTAGCCGCAGAGTCCTTGTTATCGGAAGGTAACAGCTTTGGGAAACATGCGGGTAATGGATAAAGTCGTTCTCCGTGCTTTTTAAATTTAAAGAGGTGAAAAATGGCAAAGTCAAAAAGCAAGGTTTCTGTGGCGGAAGCGGTAGCGGCGGTCAACGCGATGAATCCCCTGGACATGCTTAAGGCGAGCGCGGTGCCTGTGAGCGAGAAGAAAAAGAAGGGCAGCGCTCCGGTAGTCAGCCTTCCCGAAAACCTGGAAGGGAACATGAAAGCCTTCATTGAGGCCAAGGCCCTGAAGGAAAATGCGGAAGCGGCAATCGCCTTGAATGAAGCGCCCATCCTTTCCTTCGTGCGCGGCATTCAGGATGACGCCGGGTGCGCCAAGGAGCCTTTCGTAGGTTCCTACGATTTGGTCTTCAACCTGAACGAGAATGAAAAAGGCAAGGCCAAATTTGTTAGTGTGGACAAATTCAAGCCTGCTCAGGATGCTGAGCTCAAGGGAGAGCTGGCCAGGGTTGTAGGCGAGAATAATGTGGGCCGGGTTGTGAAGGAAGTCATCTCCGTGAAGCTCAAGGAGTCGGTCATTGACAGCAGCGGTATGGTTAAGGAATTCCTGAAAAAGATGGGCGCTGACCTGACAAGTACTTTGACGTGGAAAGCAAGCTGGTTGCCGTCAAGGAACTGAATCGGAACATCTACGAGCTCGCCGGGTACGACAAGGTGAAGGTGGCCAAGGTGCGCGAGCTGGTGAAGCAGGACAAACCCAGCATCCGGTAGTCGCTGGGAAAAATTCAAACGGAGGACAAGCAATGAAGAAAATGTAAATCCTTTGGCGTGGGAATCGTGCGGGGGCCGCAAGGCCCTGCCCTTGATAAGGGAAAGGAGAGACGATGAAATGAAAAAAATTGCTGAACTAAAAGAGCTGCTTAAGGTCTTGCTCGGTAAATACGGTCTGCCTGCTACGGATGACCGGATAGTATTCTTTGAATTTAAAATCAGACTTTTTGTTCCTTCAGGCTTGCCTGTAGGATTCAAAAAAGACCTGGATAAACTGCTCTCTGGCAACGGGCTTTATCGTAGCATCTCAGATTCTGATTCAGAAGTGATAACCATTTTAGAGAAGGGATGGCCGGTATGGTAGTGATTCATCCAAAGAAAAACAAATTCTCCGGGCCTCTGGTTGACGAATTCATGAAGAAGGGTTTTGAGTTTGCCCGGCAAACGCCTTCTGCGGTTTATCTCTGCAAGAAGGGTGTAACAATTAAAATCATGGTGGGGAGGCGCTGATGGTGTACACTCTTGAAATGGAAATAAAGAAGCTCAAAGCCAAGAAGGCTGAGCTTGATAAGTACGAATTTAATCCGGGCTTTGTGGATAGCAGGATAGTAGGAGCCCAGATTGATGCTTTGCAGAAAATCGTAAGCGCTGATTTGCGGGCTCAGCTCGGCCCTGATTTTTCTCTTGGTACAGGGTTAGGCCCTGAGAAGGCAGGCTAATGTACTGGTTTCCAAATCGCCCTAAGCTGATGACCAAAGTGATATTTAAAGCTATGGATGACCCTATCACCGGGGAATATTGGTCAGCGGAGATTAAGAAAAAGGGTGACAGGCTGGTGCTGCTATTTGATGGAAAGCACTTTCGCTTCATGAATCGCCATAAGCAGGAGATGCGTTACAAACCTCCTGCGGGCATGCTCGATGAGCTGCATGCTATGAATTTGAAAGGGCCTTGCCAGCTGGACGGCGAACTGATGCACTATCATACTAAGGAGACAAAAAACTTCATTTACTTCTACGACATTTATGTGCAGGACGGCGAGCAAGTCCGGGAGTTATTGAGTAGTAGGCGAAAAAGACTTGCTGACCTTATTAATATGGTGAGCCCTTGTCCCTTGCATTTTGCTCAGAGTGATGTCTGGGATATTAAAAGCTGCCTACACGGGTACGGCGAGCTGTTCAACGAAGTGATTAAATGCCCTGAGCATGAAGGGCTGGTCTTTAAAAATAAGAATGGGATGCTGGAATTTGACCCGATAAAGTCTCCGGATGTTCCCTGGATGATAAAAGTAAGGCGTCCGGAAAAGAATCACAAAATTTTTGAGAGGTAACAGTGATATACTTCAACGGTGGAAGATTTTACATGCAGCTTAAGCCTGCGGGCTCTTGGCAAAAGAAAAGGCTGCGAGCACTATGCACTCTGGAGGCCGGTAAATAAATTCTTATTCTTTTGGGTTTCGGCGGGTAGAGCTTTCTGGCTGGGTATGTCTGGATTTTAAAAAGTTGAAAGGAGGTACTAATGTCAGCGGAAGTAATAAAAAGATACCCTTTGGATATGCAAGTGTGTGTGCCTAAGGCTTTCACGGATGCGGAAGTTGTTAAGTTTGCGAATGAGAATAACATCGCCGGTACGAGTAGCGGCTGGCATATTACCAAAGCAGGCAGCAAGTATTTGGCAGGAGACCCTGAGCGCGTCAAATGTCAAGACCGGCCGGGTCACGTTCACATCATGCTTCACGTATAGGAGGGTGTTATGAAAGAGCCCAAGCTTGTCTGCAAATGGTGCCTTCGCTTTGATTGCGAAGTCAAAGGTGGCGTTCGCAAGGCCTGCCCGGCTCCTTGCCTGATGACAATCGGCGCATGGTCATAGCAGGTGCTAATGCTTCTTTTGAAAAGGGGCCCATGCGGGACTTTGTGGAATTCCTTGCGGAAATGATAAGCAAGGTTATGAAAAAATAATCTTTTGCTTGAAAAGCTTTTTCGGCGTATTAATATTTATATTATTCACGGAGGCAAAGATGAACGTATCAGTAGTAGTCAAAGCGCTTCAGCACGGCAAAGAGGTTGTCCGAAAGCTCGACATCTCTTTCTCCCTGCTGAAATTTGGCCCGGAGTCCAGTAACCAGATTAAACTCAGGAAACTCATTGACCTGCTGGGGGAGTACCTTGCCCGTGATAACTTTTTTGGCTACTGCCACGAGAGTATTTCTGTCAAGTGTTCTTACGGCCTAGCAGAAGCGGCCATTTCCTTTAAGGACTGGGCTGATGGTATCAGAATTGCAGAAACGGAAATGTCCGTGCTACTGCTCAAAGAGCCTCAGGCTCTAGCGGAAGCGGATGACCCGCGCCTGAAGATTCCTAAAAAGAATCTTAACTTCGATGCGGCACATGCTATCCATGACCCGGATGCCAAGGGCTACTGCAAGCACTGCTTCAGGAAAATCAACAAACACAACATGAATGCTTTTTGCGAGCAGCGGCGTAAGGACATGCTGGCTGACGCTATGCCCGCGGAAAAGAAAAAGCGTATTGAGCAGGAAGCGGAACAGTACGCACTTTCAGGATTCAGGAGGTAGTATGAGCAGTGGAATGGGAAAAGGCTATTGGTTGAATCCGGAAACACAGAAGTTTGTCCAGGTGGAGCGCCACGAGATTTCTGCCAAAGACAAGCACGACCAGAAAGCACTAGGTCTCAGCAAAGAGCAGATGCTGGTACTGGATTTGGCCAAAGGCGATGAAGATTCTATTCGTTTGAAGGCTGTCAAGGTCGGATTGATTCGCCTGCGGGATACTACAGACGGAGTTCACGTTCAGTTTTATGCTGAGCGTAATGAGGTTCATGGTTTTTTGGAAGCCATTTCTTTTATGATTAAGAAAACGGAACTTAAGACTTCGTGGACAATATCCATAGAAAATATGCATCCCAGCGCCAAGGATTATGCCAGTCTGCCAATGGAAGAGTTTATGAGCTCTATTGAAGACGGCAAAGCAATCATGAAGGAATCAAGAAAAAGAAAATAATTGCCGAAACAGGAAACTGTCTGCTGTGAGGTGGCTCCTCACGGTGCTGATGATGGCAAGCTAAAGCCGGTAGCGTTGTTGGCGCTACGGAAAAGAAAATTTTACCTGAGTAAGGTGTTGGCCAGCGCCGGTGACTTTATCACTGCTGTGAATTCCAGTTTCAGCTTTTCTTTTGTGTAGGAGGGTGCTATGCGTGACTTCAAGCTGATAAAAGAAACAACTCTGTCGCGGGTGTGGCGGCATTTTACGAATGCTAAAATACCCGTTGGCATGATTTCCGCTTACACAAAGGTTCCTGCGGAGGCTGATTCCGGGGAAGTCAAGCGGCTGGACAAAGAGAATCTGTCAAGAAATAAACGTCTGGCCTCAGAGGTGAGCGCGGCCGGGTACGGCTACGTCTTTGTGGATGGCAAGTATCGCTACAAGGACGGCGTTATGGGCGATGAGCAGACGCTGCTTATCGTAGGCGGAGAGAAGGACAACGGACGCCTTCAGGGCCTGCTGCAGGACTGGGCTGACAAGTATGACCAAGAAAGCGTCCTGTTCAAGGCTGAGGGTACTACGAAAGCCAGCCTGCTGTATGCGAGCGGGAAGCTGGAGCCGCTGGGAAGTATCAGTCCGGACAAGGTGGCGGACATTTACACAAAGCTTAAAGGCCGCGGAGACAGGACGTTTACTTTTGAGAAAGCTGTCTATCCGTTTTCATGGATGGAGAACATGCTACGGGAGAACATGATTACGAATCACAAGCTTTCAGAAAAAGAAATCGCCCAGTACCGGCGTTACTGTTAAGTCTCTTGAAGTCAGAGGTCTTGACTCCCTCTGATGGCATTTTTACCTCTTCTTAAAAAGCCCGGTGAAAGCCGGGCTTTCTTTTTCCCTTCTTGGGCGTATTAATATAGTATGGAAGAAGATAAAAGGCTGATAGGGCCAGACCCTGCATTTTTTGGTTTTATGCAATTACAGAAGCGGGAGGGCGGAGCTTGGGATTTTGAGCAGGCCCGCGTCATGTTTCAGACAGTGCATTTTGATACCATTTACTGCGTGAGAATTGATAAGATGCTTATAGAGAAGTGTCACTCTTGCGCGGAAGCTGCGGCATTCTATGAGAGAACCTAATTTTCCCATTGAGCGGCATGCCAAACTTTCCAGCTTGGCCGGGAATATTAACCAGAAAATGTTTATCGACTTCTTTATTCAGGAAGTATCCCTGAGGGAGAGGCGCGGCCGTACACAGCTGGTAGGGCCTACGGTTGAATCCAAGTATGCAAAGATGCTTACCGGTATGGCTGTGCGCATTTGGCAAGTTAGCATTGACATGAAGGTGAGTGTGGTCAACCTAATTTTCATTTTCTTGAACAGGTACTATGCGTTTTTTATCAAAGAAAATCCTCTTAACAAGATGACATACTACTGGGACGAATTTTTGATTGATATTAGGAACCATGAATATTTA
>Ga0315272_10000004_pt1 | contig 137134 bp, 162 predicted proteins | sample C3_middle_MG_FD_203918 | JGI IMG/M metagenome (GOLD analysis project Ga0315272, IMG submission 203918) | Sediment microbial communities from Yellowstone Lake, YNP, Wyoming, USA - C3_middle | ecosystem: Environmental > Aquatic > Freshwater > Lake > Sediment | place: USA: Wyoming | collected...
CGCTCAAAGCCCACAGACCTGTGCCGCCTAACTAGATGAGTAACGCCGCTGGGGCTGAAGGGTAAGTCGACGAAGGCGTACACATCCATCTCTGCAGCGCTGTATATATTTACTGTAGTCAAAATAAAAACGGGGGTGATGAACACTTAATAACTGCATCGTGCCGTGGTTCGTGCTTAGAAGATGTCAGGCGTTAGATGTGGAGGGGATTTACGAAGTTGAGACGAAGTCTTTTAAGCCTGATGATGTCTACAGCATAGAGTTGTTGAAGTTCCTCTGCGCGTATTGTAATGACCATTCTTATGTATATGTAGCCGATGGCAAAATTATAGGCTACGTCATTACATGTATAGAGGGGGGCGCCGCACATGTTATATCTATCGCCACAGATCCTCAATACAGGAGGCGGGGCGTAGGTAAATCTTTGTTGTGCACAGCACTTAACCTACTAGCCAGGGGAGAGGTCCAAGAGGTCTTCCTAGAGGTTCGGGTTAGCAACGAGGCGGCGCTTAGGCTCTACAAAGCCGCCGGGTTCGAGGTAGTCGAAACTCTGAAGAACTACTACAGCGACGGAGAAGACGGGTACAGGCTAAGCCTTAGGGATAGAAAAAGGGCGAAGGAATTTTGCTACAGTAAATAGCGGAGTCTAAGGATGAGATAGAGGAGAGGATTTCTCTGTTTTAGGTCGTACATCCTCACGTATTCCTCAAGCGTGATTTCCCCGCGGAGATACGCCATCTCCACATCTTAAGATGCGATTAATAGCACCTAACGGAGGCTATAAAGCGAGAATAGAAATGTGGATATCTGCGTAACGAGCGGAGCCAAGGGCGGCACAGGCAAGACGACCTTTGCCGAGATCCTCGCCTACGTCTGGCGGGCTGTGTTTGGCCTCTCCGCGGGCGTTGTCAGACCTCTTGACGACGGTAATAGTTTCGAGGTGAGGCTGGTCGACTTTCCGGCCTTTCAGCTCACGGATAGGCCCCACCTGAAGGCCCTGCTTAGGTGCGGCGGAGTGATCTACGTGGTGGACGAGGATTACGAGACTCTCCACGCCGTGGAGGTCTTGCACGCGGTCCTCAGAGGCAAGGCGCTCGGCGTCGTGTTTAACAAAGTTATTAAGAAGCCTGGGAAGGAGTTCCTGAGGGCGTATAGCAGACTAGGCAAAGTGTATGTGGTCCATTTCGACGAACGCATGGCTGTTCACAGGAGCGTTGGCGTGCCGCCGTACCGCGTCAGGTCTATCGCAACTCTCGAGATGGCTAAGGCTGCAGTAGACTTGAAAAGACGTGTCTTCTAGTTTTCACTAGAGGCCTCTATGAGACTATAACAAAATTTTATTTTAGACGTGGTAGGTGTGGCGTGCATGGTCTTGTGTTAAGCCTACGCAGGGAGAGGCTCCTGCTCCTAGCGGATACGCACGTGGGATATGAAGTAGAGCTACGGAGGGTCAAGGGTGTAAACGCCATGAGCCAGACAAGGAAACTTGTGGAGAGGGTGTTGGAGCTGGCTGACCTACATAACGTCACTGCAGTGGTGATTCTGGGCGACGTCAAACATGAGCTACCGGTGCCTCGGGAGAGCGCCGAGGAGGTCAGGGCCTTCCTATCTACTGTGGCGAAGAGGGTGCCCATGCTTCTCATCCCGGGCAATCACGACTCACTTCTCCAGGAGATCGCCAGTGGGATAGATGGCGTTGAGATTGCGCCGACCCGCGGCGTCCTCGTAGACAGGTTCCTGCTTATCCACGGACATGTAAAGCCGGCGAAACAAGACCTGGAAAAGGCGGACGTGGTGATCATGGGGCATACACACCCGGCTGTAGTCATCAGAGATGACATAGGCTACGCCGTGAAAGAGCCTGCAGTACTCAAGATACGGACCTCCAGGACCAAGATGTGCAGGGCTTTATACGGCGAACCTTGCAAAAGGCGTGCACAGCTTAAGATAGTGGTTCTGCCGGCATCGCACCCCCTTATAACCGGCGTAGACGTGCGCGAAATTCCCCAAATGGCCTCGGAGGGACGCACCCTGCTTAAATACATAGAGTGGAAGACAGAAAACGTTGAGGTCTACCTCCCCGACATGACGTTTATTGGGACTCTGGCGGATCTACAAGAGGTAGCATGAGGGAGTCGCTGCGAGATGAGCTCGTCACCGCTCCGACGCTGCCCGCTACGCTCATTCGTACGTTTCTTCGCCCGTCTTTATATACTTTAAGCGAGCTCCGCCCGCAGTAGGCCGGGCACCTTCTCCACCTCATTGAAGCTGTCGTCGAGCCGGACAAGCCCTAGTCTTATGCAACTCACGTCGCCGATCCTCTTCTCAACCTCTGCAGATGTATATATCACGGCCCTACGCCGATCAAGGTACAGTTTCTTCAACACGCCGAGGCCCACCAAGAAGCCCTCCTTGTCTTCCAGCCCGACGAGTAGACCTTTTTCAAAATCGAGCGGTATGCACACCACTTGGAAGCCTCCGACCTTTTTGAGCATCCAGCTGTCGCTGTTTACTACGGCATATACCCGGGCCCCCTGCTGATACGCCTTTATTATAGACATGCCTATGGCCTTCGCAAGCATTCTTCTCATGTCTCCGCTTATTTCAACGCCTTGAAACAACGGCAAGTTACAAAACGGGATTTTATCAAGAGACACCGCCAGCTCTATGGGCGGGAATATGTACCTGCCGTAGCCCATCTCTCTATGTATCTTCCGGTCTTCTCTTGTTCGTTTCTTTGCATATGGAGGCGGAGGCAGGACGATGACGTTGCCATAGCCGTTGAGTATGGGCGCGAGTTCGTTCTCCACTTGTATAGCCACTATAACCGTAGGCTTTATTCTCTCTATTAGCTGACGTTTAAAAACTACGGCCTCCTCGTCTAACACCCAGCCGTCTGTGTTCACAATTACTGTGTCTACCTTCCACCTATTCTTCGCATATTCCGTAGCTACAGTTATCTTCTCCACGGCCCTCGGCCAGATCCTCTCTAGACTAGTGGCCTGGAGGAATATGCTCTTCTCGGCAACGAGCTGTCTGAGGTGGGTCACGTACCGCGTGAGTCTAGCCAGAGATACCGTGGTCGGCGGCCCTAAGTCGTTCTGCCCCACATCGGCATCGATAATAGCCACTTTGTAGCCCTTCGCCAACGCCTTGTTTCCCAACATCGCCGCCACGGTGGACTTCCCCACGTCCATCATGCCGAGTATCAACACCACGCCTCGGGGGTCTAGGGCGGAGAGGTGGCGCTCCCATTCATCTATTATCTCTTCGCCAGGCGCCGCCTTTTCCAAAATGGCGCCGGGGCCCAAGACGAACTCCACCTCCGCGTCTGATACAGCCTTTATGGCCAGCCGCCGCGCCCTCAATACGGTAAAGACTTGACCCTCTGTGTACGTCACGCCGGTGGCGTAGATCTGACCCCTCCTCACCACAACCTTAGCGGGCCCCTCGATTCTGTAGATGTCGCCTGCCTTAAGCACGCGAATAGTCACGTCAAGGGGCAACAGACCCGTTTTTTAACTGTCCCGTCTCTTTAGTAGTTATTTAAAACAGTGAGACGTAGGAGGTTGTGAAGCTATCTGAGCTTCTACAGAGACAGCCGATCGACGTGCCCCAACTTGTGAGAAGTAGAATCAAACAAATGGGGATTAGTGAGGTCAAAGCCAGGATAAACCGCGTGTTGAGAGGTCTTGACGATGTGGTGCTAGACGTCTTAAGCGGTTTGATGATTGGGCGTCCCGTAGTTCTCGTAGGCACGGTGGGGCTTGGGAAGACCACTTTGGCTGAGGCAGTGGCCGAGCTACTCGCCTTGGGGGATCCTCCCTACATAGAGGTCGCTTGTCATTCCCACATGACAGCCGTCGATTTAACTGGCGACATAGACGTCGCCGTTGCTCTACAGGCGGGTTTAGACCACCCTCTCTCATACATACCGGGGCCGCTGGTCATGGCACACGGCACTGTGCTTGTAATGGACGAACTCAATAGGCTAAACCCCTACGCACAGGCGGCGTTGCTACAAGCGATACAAGAGCATTACGTCTACATCAGAGGCTACAGGATTAGGACAGATTTCGCCCTAATAGGCACTGCAAACCCCAGCGAATACGAGGGCGTGTATGAGTTTTCAGAGGCGTTGGCAGATAGGCTTAAATTCGTCGAGGTTAAGATGCCAGATAAGGAGGTGTTGAAATCTATTTTGCTGTGGAAAGCTAGAGAGGCGTTGGGAGAGCTGGAAGTGGAGATCCCGCCCAAGCTGGCCGAAATCTTGGCGAGCTTCGCCGTCGAGGCGCAGAGAGCGGGATATCAACCGTCAATACGGTCATTGAGCTATGCCCTGGCCGACGCCGTTGCCTCAGCGTGGACGCAACGGAGAGAGCCGGAGCTGAGAGATTTGAGAAAAGCGGTGGCGGCCAACCTTTTCCACAGCTCTGAGACTGGGGAGACGTTGCTTAATATCCTCAACCGGACTATCTATGGATGACTTAATAGATTTAGTTGTCTCAATATATGAGTGCTTAGGTGGCGTTTCTGTCCGTAGTCTTATCTACGCCGTCGCCGACGTCTATGCGAGAGCACAACTTGGCGACGTAGACAGAGAGAAACTTCTTCAAATTCTTGCACAGAACTTAGCTGGCGCTCTTCGCGTAGATCCACACACCGCGGAAAAGATCGTAGAAGACTCCATTAAGTGTGTCAAAAACGTAGAGAAGCCAGCTACGGCGCTGGCCGTGGGATCTGTGGGGAGTGAAAAAGCCCCCACCCTCGCGCATATAGTCAATAGGCATGTGCCTGTAGATGCCTCTCCACACGTCAAATTGGAAGTAATAAAACGGCTTAACCTTCCAAAGGAGGCTTTAGAGGAGGCGCGGAGCTGGATAACGGCGCGGAGCGAGGGGGCTCTACACATGAAATCTGCCGTGAAGATAATAAAACATTACCATCCCTACGTTTCTGCTACGGACGTGGACATGATTAAGACCGCGATGGCCGTTATGAGAAAAACTGTGCAAAACAAGCCGCTCTCCGACAGCGACATCTACATACGTGAATACGTCCATATAGTGGATAAGCCTATCTACGTAGCCCTTGACGTTTCTGGCAGTATGAAAGAGTACGTGGGTGATAAGACTAAGCTTAAAGTTGCAAAAGGCGCACTGATCAAATACCTCCGCCAGATGGCGTATCTGAGAGGCGCCGTCTCTCTAGTGCTCTTCAACGTAGACGCCGAATTTATGTGGACGCCGTACCCCGTGCATCTTTACCTCAGAGAGATGATGGAAATCGTCAAATACATATACGCCATAGGCGGCACAGAGCTGGCGTCTGCGTTGGAGCTTCTGCACAGCCACGGCGTCCGCCGCGAGGTGGTGCTGATCTCCGACGGGAGAACTGCAGACGCCGAGAGAGTCCTAAACCTCGCCAGAAGGTTTAAAAGACTTCACATAGTGGCGACAGAGAGAAGTCAATTTTTAAAACAAATAGCTAAAATAACCGGGGGACGCTACAGAGAACTCACACCTACTCTAGACATATTCAGCTTACATAGCTAGCTTTTAAAGAGGAGAGACATTAAATCTGTGAGTTGTAACGTCGCCCTTAGCGAGTTGGCGTGTTATTTCCCTTTCCTAAACAAATCGGCGGCTTATCTCTCCCGGAGAGGCTTCCTTCTGGACACTGTGTTAAGCGACGAAGCCGCCGTGGGAGGGGCTGTGGAGAGACTTAAGAGATCTCTAGCAAGAGAGCCGTTCAACCCGCGGCGGTGCATAGACAAGCCCGAGGAGTCGGCTATCGCGGCTAGGCTGGCTCTCTACATTGCGGCCGCTACAAAAAACTCTTATATCCTGAAGAGATTTGCAGACGCCGAGAGTAAACTCTTCACAGACCTTCTAAGAAAGATCCCAGGCGTACAAGATCCCAGGTGCAAGATTGAAATAGCAAAAGACCTCGGCGTAGAGGCTCGTCTTGCTCAAGAAGTTATTTCAGGGATCGTGGCGGCGTTGTTTCCCATAGCCGTGAGGTGGACGTCTTACTTGCGATATGCCCCGCAGGATCCCTACTGGGCTATGATAAACAGGCCGGTAATCAAGGGATGGGTTGCTCTCCCTGTCCACGACTTCGAGCGTCTTCTAGAAGAGGCGTATGAAGAACGCATCTTCCAAATAGTCCGAGATAACGAGTTGGCGGTCGGCAGAGTTGCCGCCTCGGTGGATTTGTCTCAGCTTGAAGATGTGCTTAAGAAATTTGCACAACGTCCTCTGCAGACGCCGCAAAGACCTATAGAGGGAGACGACCCACCGTGTATGAAGGCCATATTAGAGGCCCTTAAAAACGGTGAGAACCTCCCACATACGGCCAGGTTTGCCATAACGACCTATTTGCTGTGGCGCGGGTGGGATGTGGAACAAATAGTGGATCTCTTCCGCACCGCGCCTGACTTCAACGAAAAGATCACCAGATATCAGGTACAACACATTGCAGGACACGCCGGCGGCAGAAAACAATACGCAGTGCCCAGTTGCGATACCATGAACTCCTGGGGGCTGTGTCCCACAAATCTAGGATGCGGCATAAAGAATCCGGTGCAGTATGGCCGCAGAGTGGCAGTTAAGAAGAGTAATTGATGTCTTTAGACGTCTCGGCTTAGAGACCATATTGAACCTAGAAAAGAGAGACCCGCAGTACGTCGCAGTGTGCAATGTAGTTAAGAGACATGGCGAGGAGGTTGGAGCTACGTTGGCCATGTTGAATGCGTTAATTAGTTACAAACTCGCAGGCAGGGGAGAAGAGCATTGGCAATATTTCGGGCGTTACTTCTCCCAGAGGAAAATCGTGGATGTATGCAAAGATTTTCTGACATATCTAGAGACGAGCCCCTATTTGAGGATCGGCGTCGAGGCGCGGAAGAGGCGTATTTTGAAGATCTGTAGATACCGCCCAAATCTAGAAAACCTAATCAACACCTTGAAAGAAATTTCAGAGTTACTAGATGCGGATCCTAGCCAGAAGACTATCGTCTTTTCTGTCAAGATACTAAACTACGCATATATGTGTAGCAGAGGTGTAGAGAGACCTATGCCTTTTGAAATCCCAATACCCGTGGATTTCCGGGTGGCGCATTTGACCTGGTGCGCAGGTCTCGTAGACATGCCGCCTACAGAGGCCATGAGGCGGCAGAGAGAAGTGCAGGCCGTGTGGAGCCGCGTGGCTCAAGAAAGCGGGGTGCCTCCGCTTCATATAGATACAGTTCTGTGGCTGGCCGGGAGAGCCGTCCTCTACGGGGAGAATGTACACAACATACCAGATTACGTCATCGAGACGCTCCAGTGGCGAGGAGATTGTAGGCGTCTCTCAACACGGCGCGGAGAGATTTCTGAGGAGTAAAACGCCTAGCCAAAACCACATACGCCCCGTCGATCTTCACATAGCCGCCCTCGGCCAGCCTCTCCAACACCCTCCGCGCAGTTTCTCTGTCAAGCCAAAACTCCGCCATTCGATACGTCTTCCAGTACTTGGGCTTAACTCTGCCGCCGCGCCTGAGGGCCAGCTCCTCCAGCATCAAAAGCGCAAGTTTCGCCAAAAGCTCCCTATCGGCACTGCTCATATTCTCCAGTCTCGAGGTCGATATTTATGCAGTCCGCCTCTACGCGTCCCTGGAAAAGCGGCACGCCGGCGAGGACGCAAGCCGTGACCAACATTAGGTCGGGTCTCTCTGCCACTATGGCCAGCGGCGCCTTCCCCTTTTTAGCCGCGCTCCACAAGACGTATGGGCCGACGGTAGAGCCCTTGACAAACGGCAAGGCTACTATCTTCCCAGCCACGTCCAGACCGGCAAGCCTCCCCGTCTCAGGGTCGAGGTCGCCTAGAAACGAGACGGGCGTTGACAGCTTGACGACAGACGCCGACACGCGTCCCCTGCCGCTTACGACGGGCTTAAGCATACGCCAACTCGATGCATCTCTCTCTCCTACAGGGAAACACCTCCACGCCCTGAAGCCGCGGGATATAGAAGAGAGCCTTAAGCGAGTCCGTGGCTATGCGCCTAAATCTTCTTGTATACGGGGAAACAACTAGACACGCGCCTGCGAATATATGCACGTTCAACTCCGCGGCGGCCTTCACCACGTCTCCCAGCTGGCTGTACACCCCAGGCGACGTCGATATGTACACCGGCTTCCTGGCCCTGCCCCTCTTTTTGACCTCGCCTAAGATCCACAATATGGTGTCCACATCTGCAAAAGGACAGCCGAAGTATATAACGTCCGGGTCTCCTGCGTCTTTTAGATAACGCGTCACGTCCTCTTTAGAGATCTCTATCTTGTCCCGGAACTCCGCCAAGTTTCGATACTCTTTCCAATTAGGCGTCGCCCCCTCGACCACTGCAAAAACTATGGAGGAGTACGTCGAGAGCGCCGCGGCGAATTCACGTCTACTCTCCTCATCCACAAAAGAGACGCCTCTTAAATAAGGCACGCCGGTTCCCAGCCGCTCGCCGACAAGCGCGCCGACCACTCCAGCTTCCAGTGAGTCTAGAGGTCCCCCTTCGACCTCAACCAAAGCGGTGGGGCGTCTGCCCTCGAGAGTGTAGAGACTCGTCTTTGGCACAAAACCCGCAATTGCGCCCAACAACGCCAGGGGGCCGGGGTTTTTGTCAGACCAAGCGTCTCTGAAGGTGTTGATGTAAGTTATGGCGTTGGACTCTGCCCATGCGTGGAAGGTGCGCGGCCTAGTCAACACGAAGTCGTAAGGCGTGCAGGAAAACATCAAGCTGACGCCTAAGGCGCGCAACGCCCTCGAAATCCGCTCCTGCCCCCTCAAAACCCTCTCCTCCACGTCCAGCACGCCGCGGAGATCCGCCGCGGCGGGGTTAGACGTCGTAAAGACGGAGACCCTTGCGTCGGAAGACGCCAAAAACTCTAGAAACTCGACGCCGTACTCCCCAATGGTGAGGTAAGAGACGCCGGAGATGTGGGCAGTCTCCACAGGCACCACCTCTCCCCCAGCTACGGCGTCTGCTATCTTGAGAACAACCTCCCTGGCGTATTCACGCGACACGGACTATAGATCTATCTCCTATATAATTACGACTCCGGTATCCTCGCCCGCTCGAAAAACGCAGGGTCGGCGTCGAGGGGGCGCGTGGCATCTATACCAATCTTATGCGTCAACCCCTCCTCGTTGAGGGCGACGGGGTCTAGGGTGGAGCCTCTTGCGTACGGCACCACGAAGATCCCCCGGTCGGCTCTAAGCCTCGTCGCTATAGCCCACTCCACAGAGACGGGGTCGTCCGGATCCACGTCTTCGTCTACCGCTATCGCAATTTTTAGACTTGGATGCGCCGCGAAGGCCGCCAAGAGGGCGTTTTTAGCGTCGCCCTCCACCGACTTCGCCAACGAAATAACCGCCACAAGCCAGCCGAACCCGCCTCTCGTCAACCTAACCTTCCTGACCCGCGGCACCACAGACCTCACGGCACGCCAGATCTTAGCCTCCCTCTCAAACCCCATCAACAACATGTGTTCCAAACCTGCAGGCAGTAGGTAGTGGACCACCGCGTCGTCTCTAAGCACGTATATCTTCTCCACCCGGACCACCGGCTGTCTCCTTACGCGGTCGTAAACCCCCACTATGTCCACAAAAGGTCCCTCGTCGGCGTATTCCCCAGTCAAATGCCCCTCTATAACCACAGAAGCCATAAAAGGCGCCACAGCGCCGTTGTCCAACTCCATAACCTTCAACCCCTTCATCAAACTGGCGGCAACTTCCAACTCAAATACGCCAAATGGAGGAGAAGACGCAGCCGCCAACAAGACTAGCGGATGCACCCCCCACGCCACTGCGACCGGCACCTCTCTCCCAGTCTCTATACTGGATTTGAAGATGTGATACAAGTGACGTGGAACCAGTCTAACAACTGCCTTTCTTGCATCAATAGGTGAAAACCTGTGGATAGAGGCGTTCATGACCCCATCAACGCCGACGCCCACCACAACGCCTGAGGTTAAATAAGGCCGCGCCTCTTTTTCGTAGTATCGAACCATAGGCAAATCGTAAAGCGAGTCAACCTCCCTATAGAGATCTCTCCACGTAGAAACTCTTTCAAATCTACTAGGCTTCTCCAAGGCATCTAGAAGCTTCACGTAGGCATCCTCGTCGCTTGTGACGCCTAGGTACTTATACAACTTAGCCCGACTGTCCAATATATTGCCGACGCCTGTAAAGCCATCGCGGACCTTCTCAAAAAGCGGAGTCCACCGGCCCTCCGACTCCTTCAGGAGACGGGCAATGGTAAACTCCCCATAGGGAGGGCCGTGGACACGTAAATCAGAAAGACTCCGTACGACGTCGGCGAGGGACATCAAAAAGAGGCGTCGAGGCGGAAAAAATCTTTTAGGCCATTTCGATGGCGATCTCTATCGCAGCCACCGTGCGCTCTCTGCCGCCCTGGCCTTGGACCTTGTCGCTGAGTAGCTTGACGTCTTTGATCTGCACCTTGCCAGGCAGGAATCTGTCTCTCACCATCACCGCAGTGGACACGGCCTTGGAGATGGCCGCGCCTCTTGCCTTTAACACAACTTTTTTGACGCCGGAGTTGAACGCCATCACTGTGGCAATTACGTAGTTTGTAGTTGGTTTTTTGCCTACCAGTATTGTCTGTTCGGTTGCCATGGGAGGCGATTGACTGAACGGGTTTTTAACAGTTTCGCCTGCTCCTTACAAGTGCGCTGGCTTTCCAGTCTTTGACGACGAACAGCGTGTCACCCAGCCTTACCACACAAACCTCATCTACAGCCGACAACGACCCCTGGCAGAAGAGACGCAAGCACATACAGAAGAGGTTCACAGAGACGCCTTACACGCTCCACAAGCCCAGCCTTGTCGCGATCCCACTCCTAAAAAACTAGGCCCTTGAACACTGCCTTCGATCCTCAGTTTAAAACCGCGGATCTACATAACACTTCTCTCGAGGAGTTCGGCAGAGCTGTTGCACGTGAACCAAGAGCCTTCATAGACGTACACAGCTGGGAGGGGCCTAGGCGTGGATGGTCAACAACCGGAGTTTATTAATCGAGAGACAACTAAACAAAATCGACCACGCTACCGGATACGGAAGGACGGCACTTGAGGCCATCGTCGACGAAGTGTGTTGAGAAGATGGGGGTTCAGCTGCGTAGTCGACAAGGAGGCCGTCAAGCGGTGGGTTAGAAAGGTTGAACTAGATGAAGGAAAGTTTGAAGTGAGATTATCGGCCACCGACGCGTTGATGGTGATGTATAGACCTACGACTAGTGCAGACGTAGAGGAGGTGGTGAAGTACTTCAAAAAGATGGGCCTTAGGCAAGATGAGCACTTCACCGCTAAGTGGTTTGAAGAGGAGAAGGGAGTTACATCTCTTGGTTGACTAAGGGCGTTATGCACCTAGCGTGGATTTCGATGCACGGCACAGAGGAGTAGAGGACGGCGGCTGATAAGTTTCTGAAGTTCCTCCTTCCGAGGGCAGACGTAGAAGGCGATAGGGTGAGAAGGAAGTTGAGAGGTTGATCAACAAGGGCAAGAGCAGAGGGGTGGTAAAGGCGGCTTGCTTGTAGAAAGAGATTGGGATCGTGAGGAGGTGCGGAGAAGGTCAAATGCTAAGGTGCAGGAGATAAGGGCGTGTGTCGAGGGCGAGAGAAGCAGACTACACATGGCGGTGACACGCCTGCAAGCGCAAAGGCACCGGCGGCAGAGAGGAGGACTTAGAGAGACTTCCGGCGTTAGGTGTTGACGGGCGAGGTGCTGTTAATCACCTCCTAGAAGAGTACAGAACCAGAGGAGACACCTAAACAGCTTCATGGAATACGCATAGGTGCATGAAGTGGCCGGGGAGTGGTTGAAAACAAAGCGGCTAGGTCGACATATCGTCTACGCCTATGAGTCAACGCCTTGAAAACTTATAACTGTGACTATGTGTGGCGACGTGACGTCTATGTACGCCTACGAGGCCTTACCAGTAGCTGAGTGGTTTCGGAGGAATAGGGAGCTCGCAGGTTTTCACAACCCCACCAGGGCGTTGTACCAGACCGTCAGAGAGCTGGTGGAGAACTCTCTTGACGCTACGGAGACCTATGGGATACTTCCCACGGTGTATCTGAAAATAAACATAGAAGACGAGCAGAAGAGTTGGGTGTCGGTGTATGCCGAGGATAATGGAATTGGCATACCCGGAGCCGAGATACCAAACGTCTTTGGCCGCGTCTTCTACAGCAGTAAATACAAGATAAAGCAGCACAGAGGCGTCTTTGGGCTTGGCCTCAAGATGGTGGTCTTATACGCCCAAAGCACCACCAACAAGCCGGTGTACGTCAGGTCGGCCGCTTTGAAGTCCGACAAGATATACGAGTACCAGATAATGATCGACACCAACAGCAACAGCCCCATCATACTCGACAGGAGAGAGTACCCCAACAAGTATAGGTGGCACGGCACTGCTGTGAAGGTGTATCTAGAGGGGAATTGGCTAGGGGCAAAGAAGAGGATTGAGGATTATTTGAGGAGGACGGCGATCATAGCCCCCTACGCCGAGATCGTGTTTAAGGGACCCGACATGGAGCTTTGGCTAAAGAGGCGAACCACCAAGCTCCCTCCGGCGCCTAAGGAAGGTCTGCCGCATCCGAAAAGCGTCGACGTTGATACGTTAAAACAGATGAAGGCAGAAAGCAGAGGCATGACTCTCCTCGAGTTCTTAACAGAAAACTTCGACGCCGTAGGCGAAGGCACAGCCAAAGGCTTCTTGGAGTGGGCTGGCTTCGACCCGAATATGAAGGTCACAGCGCTGACGCCTGAGGAGATGGTGAGGCTAGTGGAAAAGATGAAACAGTACGAGGGCTGGAGGAGGCCACGTTCCGATTGGCTCTCTCCCGTGGGGCCGGAGCTCCTGGAGATAGGAGCAAAGGCCATCCTGGGCGCCGAGGCTGTCTTCGCCGTGACACGGAAGCCGGAGTCCTACGGCGGGCACCCCTTCATCGTCGAGGCGGCAGTGGCCTGGGGTGGCCAGATACCACCGGTTGAGAAACCAATTCTGCTCCGCTACGCTAACAAGATACCCCTGCTCTACGACGAAGGCGCCGACGTGGCAAGGAAGGTGGTGGACGAGTTCCACTGGGATAGCTACAAGGTGAAGTTCCCGGCGCCTCTTGCCGTTATAGTCCACGTCTGCTCTACCAAAATACCATACGCCTCCGCCGGTAAAGAGGCCATAGCAGAAGTCCCGGAAATCGAGAAAGAGATACGTCTAGCGCTTAGAGACGCCGCCAAGAAGCTAAGGCTCTACCTCTCTAGAAAGGAGAAAGAAATGGAGATGTTGAACAAGTACGTGTCTCTAGCCAAGTATGTAGAGGAGGTCGCATACAACCTAGCGATTATCGCCAGACTCGACAAAGACGTCTTAGCCAAACATCTCCATAAGTTAATTGAGACAAAGCTCGGCTTAACAGTCGAGGAGCTGGTTAAACACGCAGCCTCTCTCTCAACGACATCGCAGACCGTTGAGGAGGTCGCCGCGCAATAGCCCACCGCCCTAAAAGGGCTAGAGATTCATCAAGGCGGAGAGGTACGAGGTGTCGTCCTCTCGCCCGGTCGTTAGCTTGTAAAACTTATATTTTAATAGCTCCCACTTGCTGTGAACAGCAGAGCTGAGTTTCTTAAACGTCTGGAGGGTTGGGGTGTTGAACTTGCCAAGGCCATCCTCGAGCTTAAGGAACCCGTGATGCAGATCCCCGCCAGGACCCTCAGCAACACTATTTGGGATGAGAGGGCGAGGATGTTGAAGCTAGGCCCCGAGAAGATGCATAGAAGGTTCCTCGACATGAAAGAGGCGCGCCGCTTTATGCAGACGGTCCTTATGCTCCGCCTCATCGTGGAGGCCATTAGGGAGGACGTGTACCCCACGATACGTGACCTGTACTACAACGGCAAACACACAATAAGCTTCAAAGACCCGCTGGGCAGGGTCCATAGGGAGAACACTTGGGATGAGCAGTCCGAGTCTAACGCCGTGATAGAGGACATAGAGGTGGCGACAAACGTGCTCCGCGAGGAAATGGGGGTTTCGGCCGATGTCAAGGGCAAGATCGTCGGTCCTATAGTGGTTAGGTCGCAGGGCTATGAGCTGGACGCGTCTAAATTCGGCGAGACGGCGCTCAGCCTGCCTGTAAACGTCGACGGACTTGAGATCGTGAAGGTTGAGGCGGCGTATGTCCTCGTGGTGGAGAAAGACGCCATCTTCCAGAGGCTAGTTAGAGAGAAGTATTGGAGCCAGGAAAACGCCATTCTCGTGACGGCTAAGGGCATGCCGGACAGAGCCACTAGACGTTTTGTGAGGAGACTAAACGAGGAGTATAAACTGCCCGTATACGTCCTCACAGACGGCGACCCCTATGGGTGGTATATCTACTCCGTGTATAAAAGCGGCTCTATAAAGCTTAGTTACGAAAGCGAGCGTCTTGCGACGCCCGACGCCAAATTCCTCGGCTTGACGGCCACGGACATTGACGCCTACAAGATATCCGACAACTACGTTATTGCGGCTAATGACCGAGACTTAAAGAGAGCGCAGGAACTACTGCGGTACCCCTGGTTTCAAAAATCTGAGTGGACTCGTGAAATAAACCTCTTTCTAAAAAAGAAGAAGAAGGTGGAGATAGAGGCTCTGTCAACTCACGGCCTTAAGTTCCTCCATGATTACCTAAGGGATAAGATAAGAGGCAAGAAGTTCATCGACTAGTATATAGAGCCGCCGAGGCCTCCTTAAGTCCTATCTATAATATATTTATATATGTTGTCTATTTAGACCTATGCGAGGCGAGACGAGAAAAGTTCAGTTGACAGGCGGAGCTACTCTCATCGTCAGTCTACCTAAAGAATGGGCTAAGCGGATTGCTCTTTCTCCAGGCGATGAGGTCATAGTGGTGACTCAACCTGACGACACCTTGGTAATTATTCCCAAGAAGTTAGGTAAGAGGGCTGGCGTCGTGGCAGAGCTCGTGATAAACCAACCAGTTGCCGTGGAGGAAGTTGAGAAGCTCTTCATGACGCTTTACATCGGAGGCGCCGAGACGATAGTAGTTAAATTCTCGCCGCAGGCCTTCGGCTTAAGGAGACAAATCAAAGACTTTATCAGACGGAGGGTTGTCGACATGGAGATCGTCGAGGAGGCCAGCGATAGGTTGATTGTACAGTCAATGGTGTCCGCCACAGAGCTCGCAGTAGTTGACGTAGCTGGGAAGATGATGCGGCTTGTTGGGAACATGTTAACTGACTTAATTGTGGGGCTCGATAGGGATGACGTAGCGCTTCTTAAGGATGTGATCGAGCGAGACGACGAAGTTGATAGACTGTATTGGCTCATGGAACGGCAGCTCAAGAGGGCGGCCATGTCGAGGTATGTAATGTTAGAACTAAAGATCGACGACCCTAGAGATATTGTGGAGTTCGTGATAATAGCGAAGTCTATTGAACGTATGGCAGATCACATATGTAGAATAGCTTATGTAAACCAAGAGGAGAAGGTAGATATGCGCGTCTTGTCGCCTATATTGACTAAAGTTTCAGAGTTCTTGAGACAGGCAGAGACGCTTCTAACAGGCGAGTCAACTCCGCAGAAGATAGCTGAGCTTCAAAGCGAAATCACCACATGGAGTCAAAAGGTTAGACGAGAGGAGGTTTTGTCGGATCCCGCGACCTCCATAGCCAAGGAGAGTGCGGTCAGAATAGGCGAATATATCGGCGACATCGTAGAATCTCTAGGCCGGATCAAACTAAAGGATAAGACAATAGTCATCAGCGAGAGCAAGACTTAGCGACGTAGAGACGACATGTTTGAGTTAAAGGTAGACGACCCCAGAGACATCTTTCTGACCTCCTCCCCGAGGGCGCTTGCCACGTGGGGGGCGTCCTCGTCCTGTCTTCATCGGCGCCTTGGGCGGGCAGAGGGTACAGCCCTCTGAAACGGCGGTACAGATCGTTGTACTTCTCCTTCTCCAGCGTTCCCCTCTCGGCGACGTAGGCGGCTACCTCCGTGATGCGGCGGTACGGCTCCTCCACGGCGTATGAGGCGGCGGGCTCTCTATTTCCACAGCCCTCCTCACGCCATAGGCCCACCTCTCATAAAAACTTTGATGAACAGGCACCCCGCCCTAAAGAGCGGGGCTTTCCATTATTTGTAACGATAGGGAAGTCTACTGAGTATAAGTGCGGCTTTTTAAACCGCTCGGCGTAGAGACCGCGGCGAGGGGCACGCGGTATCGAGGCGTACACAGACCAGGCGGCCGCCGGACGCGAAGAGTTGAGAAAAACGTTAAACATGATGGTTTTAGAGACCGGCGGCGTTTATAGGGGCGTTAACGGGCAGAAAGCCGGCGGCTGTAGGAGACGTAAACAGTTTGTCGAGAGACGGCTAGACGGTCTTAGCGCCGGTGTGAGGCGGCGGGGAGCAGACAGCCGGGTCTCTAGGCCTATTCGGCCTATATGAGGGGGATGACGTTTTTCAGAAGACTTCCAGATGGCGGCCTGAGCATAATCCACATAGCCGCCGTCTGCCGCGTGGACGGGCATGTGGAGGAAAACGGGAGGGCCGCCCTCTTAGAGCTGGGCGGCGGGAGGCTGACGAGAAAGGCGCACAAATAGCCTGGAGAACGCGGGTTTAGGGGCAGGCTGCGACAACTGATATAATATCCTCAAAGAAGAGGTGTAGCTTGGATATTGTAGTTATGGTGCACATAGCCCTTAACGTGTCTATCACGTGGTCTGCGCGTCCTAGGGAGCTGAAGGTGAGCACGACAACCCGCGGTCTGTGGGTCGTCACCTGCCTCAACAACTTCGGCACTATGCCTAGGTCGTGCACCGTCGCGTCGAGAGGCTCTTCCGGTGGAAGATAGGGCAGGTTAGATACCAACACGTCGATTTTTCTCAACGCCTCTGCGGCGTCGCCGCACACCACGTCTACCTCGGGGGGACAGGATTTACAGGCCTCCATGTCTATGTCTATAGCCACGACGTGTCTACATTTGTAGAGTAGGGCCTTGGCTAACAGGCACGTCCCAGTCCCCACGTCGACGCAGAGGTCTCCTCTCTCAACTTCTTCTAGAGCCTCTAGAGTTTGGTAGCTGTCTTCAGCTGGCGTATACGGCATCAACGGAAGGGGATAAGGTAAAGTAGGGCGGGGACTACGTAGAAGATTAACAGGGTGCGGATAAGCGCATGTTCATAGGCGGTGCCCACTTCCAGCGAGTACACCGTTGCGTACATGGTGGCTGTGAGTAACAACGTAAAGAAGAGTAACGCTTGCGATAAAGTGACTAGATATGGCAACTCCCACAAGCGTGCTAGGTTGACGAATGTTAAATGTGTAGCTGGGAAGAGCGCCAGTGGGGCTAGACCTACTGCGGCTTTAAACGGCGTCATCTTCCTCCCAGTCAAGAAGTACGACATTGCCACCAGAGCCGTCGCTGAGACCAGCGAGATGGCTAAGGCATGGCGTGAGGAAAGTCCCAGCGAGAGAGGCAGATAATACCCAACGTAGGCGACGCCTAGCAATGCAAGTGGGGGGTTCTGTAAGGCTCCGAACACTAGGGCTACGACCCAACCTAACAAAAGAGTCACAGTGGCCATACGTAGATAGGGAGATATGAGGAGCCACACCACTAATGGTCTCAGGCCAATTACAGAGAGAAAACTCAGCGACTTCAGAGGTTCTGTGGTCGATATGATAGACGCCACCTTTCCGCCCAGCTCGGTGAGGTATACTAGAGAGTCTTCACGTCTCACCACGCCGAGGCTCTCTAACGCCGAAAGTTCAAATAAAAGAGTCGAGGCGGAGACCCCTAGTGACGACCGTAACTTCGCCAGCGTCATAGGTCCCTCTCTGTGTAGTAGTAGTACTATCTCACGTCTGCGGCCCATCGCAACACCGTAGATAACGCGCTCCACGGAAAAACCCACCGAGTTTATAATATTACCGCAAAGGAGGTTGTTGCCACTTAGCCTATGGCTAGCTGTCGGCAGTCACATTTTTAAAATCACATCTTGGCTTGCCTATGTTTCCACCAGCCATGGCGGGCTACGACAGGGCTATAACAATATTCTCGCCGGAGGGCAAGATCTACCAAGTTGAATACGCCGGCGAGGCGGTTAAGAGGGGCTGGCCCACAGTAGGCGTAAAGTGTAGAAGCGGCGTCGTGCTTGCAGCTGAGAAGAGGAAGATATCCGCGTTGTTTGACCCCTCTTCGCTTGAGAAGATTTATCTCATTGACGAACACGTGGCGGCTTCGCCCTCCGGCTTGTTGGCCGACGCGAGGATTTTAATCGACTACGCCAGAGACGTGTCGTTGAGCCATAGGTTTATCTACGACGAGCCCATCGACGTTGAGTTTCTCACTAAGGCCATCTGCAACTTGAAGCAACAGTACACCCAGTTCGGCGGCGCGAGGCCGTTCGGCGTCGCTCTCATAGTGGCGGGCATAGATAGACACGGCGCACGTCTCTTCCAGACAGACCCCTCCGGAGTCTACATCGGCTACTTCGCCACGGCGATAGGCGCCGAGTCGGGAACCATTATGGAGTATCTAGAAAAGAACTATAGATACGACTTAGAGATGGGCGAATGTGTTGAATTAGCCGTGAAGGCGTTGGCCTCCGCCGTAGAGATCACAGACGCCAGCATCATAGAGGTGGCCTACGCCACGGTCGACGAGAAGAAGATGAAAAAGATGACGCCTGAAGAGGTGGCTACGCTGGTGGCAAAGTTGCCTAAAAAGACTTAGCAAAGTCTTAACAACGTAGCCAGTTCTCTTATAAGCTCGCCCGGCGTCTTTCCCGCTTTGAAGATGGAGGTGGATATGTAGAGTTTGTTGTTTTCTAGTCTTGTGTAGTCGATGTATCCCAACTTCTTTACAGTCTCCTCTAGGCATTTAGCGTCTACGCCGTCTACGATACACGTCACCTCCTTGCCTTCGCCGTATTCCATGTCGCACTCTAACAACGCCTTGTTGCTCTGAACTACGTAAATGCTCACGAGGGCGGCGTCTTGCTGGTTTATAAACTTAAGTTCGTAACGATGCGTGACGTGTCCAGTCGCTACGTTGATTGCACGTGTATACATACACGCCACTGAGGACCTTGACAAAGTGATAAAGGCGTTGAGAAACGTGGTTGAGGGGCCTTATGTGTTGAGAAGCACGCGGGGGCATCACGGCAATGTTATACACGTAGTCGAGGTTAAGCTGACTGAGTGCGACGCATACGAGGTCTTGAAGTCCATAGTGGCTAAGCTGGACGACGTCGAGTTCCTCCTTATGCTGTCAGGAATCGAGGAGTCAAGACTTTATGTGAAGTTTGACAAGCAACAGGCATATCGAGGTTTGTTAAAGGTCTCGCATGGAGACGATGTGGTGTACGTCGAAGTTAGAGGGAGGTCCGTCGCCATAGACGATATGCGGAGATTTATAACCTCTTTAAGAGAAGCGTTAAAAAAGTAGACATTAGCCTCGGTATGGAGCGTTTACCTGAAGATGTGGTAAAGAGGCTCAGGGAGCTTGTTCAGGAGATCGAGGGCCTAGGCGCTAGGTCGATCATGAACTACGTCCTCTACGAGTTCGAAGTGGGAGGGCCCTCCATCGAGACGTTGGAGGAGGCTGAGCAAATGGCAAAACGCGAGATGGAAGAGTTAAAAGAGGTTTTGAAGATCCTAAGCGAATTGAAGAGCTTAATGACGTAGACGTATATTACACGTCTACGGCCGAAAGCCTTTGGGAGGGGTCAGAGCTTTATCTCTACTATGGATTTGTTAGAGAAATCTAGCCAGTCTATCACTTCCTCGTTGTGAATTTCTGCAATTAGCTTAGTGTGCTTCTGTCTCAAGAGGGTCGTCAAGACCTCGGCGGTCTTTCGTGTTAGGCAGTAGTCGAAGTTATCCACTAGAAGGAGGTCTGGCTTGAGTTCAAGTGCGGTGGCTATGACTAAGAAGCTCTTAATCGAACATGGGGCCTTGAAGAGCGGCATCTTGAGGTCTCTTGTGGAGATGAGTACGCCTATCTTGCCGGGCTTGGCTAGTCCCACTGATACCGAGAAGCCGAGTTTCCTGAGGGCGGCCCTTATGGAGTCGTATGCCGTGGGTTTGTGGAGAGATAAGTACGAGAGGATTCCTGGCAAGTTTCTGCCGTGGCGATCTAACGACGTCAGTTGTCTTGTGTTCGCGTCTATGAGGGATCTAGGGTTTACGTAAGGCCCCAGTATCTGCGTCTTGACGCCGAGCCTCTTCCTAGCCACAGCTATGAGTCTATTTAGACGTTCTATGTCCTCTTCGGCAACTACAGACACGTGTTCTTCCGTCTTTACTTCCGGCATTATGACGTCGGCAGACGTCACGGCTATATCTATCGGCTTTATCACTCTATGGGCAGGCTTGGATGGTATGTATTCAAACACGACCTCCTCGCCCTTTACAGAAATACTCTGTCTCACACGTCCTTTGCTTACGACGATGGAATAAGACACATCTCCACTCTGCATATATAGACTCCAGTCTTTGCCTAATCGAGGCAGTCTCTTGCCGATATTTGAAATGACTTGATGTAGGATCTCTAGGAAAAGAGACTTGCCGGTCCCCACGAGGAGGGTGGCCTCTGCGAGACGGACAGAAGCTCTCTTACCTGCCGTCCCAACCTCTACGTATTCCACCATGGCGGCTAAACTCTAAATACGTATTAAAATGTAGGTCTGTGTTGCCGCTTGAATTTGTCGTTGAGATATTTATTTCGCCTCTAAAGGGCTTCATAGCCCATGAACTGGCTGAGAGGGGTTACTCTCAGAGTCGCATTGGTCAGTTGCTGGGGATTTCGCAACCAGCCGTAAGCGCCTATTTGAAAACCCCCAAGGCGCACTACGAGGAGAAACTGCTCAAAGTATTGGAGAGACGGGAGCTAGAGGGCTTGAGGAGGTCTATATTGGCGCTTGTGGATTCTGTGTCCGTGGACGAGGTGATTCGCTACATAAACAACTACGCAGTGGCTCTTCTATCTTCTCTAAGACTGTGTCCACTTCACAGAGCGGCGTATCCCGCCTTACAAGTTTGCGAAATCTGTAGAGACTTGGTGGTATACACCGAGACCGCCAGGAAGGTGGAGGTGGGTTTTGAGATCTTGAAGAGGTGTCAAAACTGTCATAGGCTCATACCCAAGGTTTTGATGAACATAGTAGAGCTGGGGCCAGAAGGCGGCGTCGGCTTCCCCGGGAGAATATACGTAGAGGGGGATCAAATAGTGGCCAGAGGCAGACCACGGCCTGGCGGTTCGCGGTTTTTGGCTATGTTGGTGGGAGAGGTGAATAAGTTGCGTCCAGAGATAAAGGCGGTTGCGAACATCGCATACGTCGCTAAGGAGTGCGTCAAGAGAAAGATGACTGTGGCTGAGGTGGGGCCTAGCAACAGCGAGGAGGAGATCGTGCATAATATCACTGCCGCATTTAAGAGCGGAGTGTTCGACGTAGTATACGACTCGGGAGGCAGAGGCGTGGAGCCCAACGCCTATGTGTTTGGAACCGACGCCGTAGACGTCGCCACGAAGATCGTAGAGGTGGCTAAATGTCTAGAATAACTAAAGATATAAATACGTCCAGAGAGCTAGGCGATGACCAAGAAGATCGCCGTCGCCAAGCTTGACAAGGGGGGAGAACACTTCGAGATCCTAATAGACCCCGATGCGGCGCTTGAGTTTAAGATGGGTAAAACTCTCGGTATCGACAAGATCCTAATCCACGAAGAGGTCTATAAGGACGCTAAGAAGGGCCTCCGCGCCTCCGAGCAAGCTTTGAAGAAGGTATTCGGCACGACAGACGTCAAAAAAATCGCCGAGGTGATAATCAGAGAGGGAGAAATCCCGCTTACCTCGGAGCAGAGGAAGAAGCTTATTGAAGACAAGAAGAGGCAGATTGTGGAGTGGATCTCGCGCAACTGCATAGATGTGAGAACAAAAACGCCTGTGCCTCCTCAGAGGGTGGAGAACGCCCTTGAACAAGCCAGGGTGTCTATAGACCCCTTTAAGTCTGTAGAAGAGCAGGTACAAGAAATTTTAAAAGAACTCCAGAGGGTGTTGCCGATTAAGGTGGCCACGGCTAGAGTCGCCGTGTCGGTATCGTCCACCTACGCCCAGAAGGTCAAGGGGCTTGTTGCGAAGATGGCTAAGATCGTCAACGAGAGATACAGGAGTGATGGGTCATGGGAGGCAGTGTTGGAGCTACCTGCAGGTCTTCAAGATGTCTTGATCTCCAGAGTCAACGACGTCACGCATGGAGACGTCGATATAAGGATTATTGAGATTGTGTACTGATGTACTTCGTCACGCCCCGTCAGTTGATCTTCCCAGGAGACGTAGTGGCTACGGCAGACAGCAAAGTGGAGGGCCCCGTCTACCTAGACAACGGGAGGTATAGAAGCCTCGTGGTGGGCCTTGTGGAGTTCAGAGACGACGGAGTAGTCATAGTTCCGCTGGAGGGCGTATATAAGCCGAAGAAGGGCGACCTCGTCGTGGGCTACGTCACAGACGTCTTAGCCACTGGGTGGGAGGTGGACGTCAAATCGTTTATGCCGGCTTATCTGCCCGTGGGCGAGGCGTTGCATAAACACGTCGACTTGGAGACGACGCCTTTGACCACGTTTCTCAACATAGGCGACGTCGTGGTGGCTAAGGTAAAAGACGTAGACCTCACAGACGAGTATCCCATCATATTGACTCTGAAAGAGGATAGAGTAGGCAAGGTCGAGAGTGGCACCGTCGTGGAGATAGCCCCAGTAAAGGTGCCTCGGGTAATAGGGAAGAAGGGAAGTATGTTAAACACGTTAATGGAACTAGGGTGCGACATCGTGGTGGGTCAAAACGGTAGGATCTGGATTAGATGTAAAGACGCGCATGACGAAGTTTTCCTTGCCTCTATCATTAGGAAGATAGAGGCGGAGAGCCATGTAATGGGTCTGACGGATAGAGTAAAGGCGGAGATAGAAAACTATAAGAGAACGAAGCAACAGGCGGCTGTATGAAGAAATCTCCTGTGCCTCTGCTTCAAAACGGCTTGCGGGCCGACGGCAGAGCGCCTGACCAGATGCGCGAAGTCAACATAGCGGTAGGGGTGGTGAGCAACGCCGATGGGTCGGCGGTGGTTTCCTACGGGCTGACCACCGCCGTCGCGGCGGTATACGGGCCTAGAGAGGCCCACCCCCGCCACCTCGCTCTGCCGGATCGCGGCATTATGCGCGTTCGTTACCACATGGCGCCTTTCAGCACAAAAGATGAGCGTAAAAGCCCCACGCCCTCCAGACGCGAGATCGAGATTAGTAAGGTGTTGAGAGAGGCTTTGGAACCTGCGGTCGTGCTTGAGCAATATCCCAGATCGAGAATTGACGTGTTTATAGAAATTCTGCAAGCAGACGGCTCGACACGCGTGGCCTCGCTTACAGCCGCCTCGCTGGCTTTGGCCGACGCCGGCATATATATGCGAGACTTGGTAATAGGGGTCTCCGTAGGTCTCGTGGAGAACACGGTAGTGCTGGACTTAAACGGCCTAGAGGATCAATACGGCGAGGGCGACCTCCCTGTGGGCTATATGCCGAATCTTAAGCGGTATACTCTGCTTCAACTAGACGGCGCCTGGACAAGAGATAAATTCCTAGAGGCCATAGGCTTGGCGGTGAAGGGCGCAGAGTACGTCTACCAGAAGGCACGTGACGCCTTGAAAAATAAGTATATGTCAATAGCTGAGGAGATCTACGGGAGATAATGGCATCCATATCTCCATACGGCAAGCGGTTCATCAGTTACCTCCGCCGGGAGCAGATAAAGAGGCTTATCTCTACGAAATACAGAGTAGACGGGAGAGGACCTGAACAGATTAGAGACGTTGATATAAAAATTGGCGTAGTGAAGACGGCAGACGGCTCTGCAGAGGTGAGACTCGGAAAGACACACGTAGTGGCTGGCGTCAAGGTCGGGCTGGGCCAGCCGTTTCCCGACGCCCCAGATGAAGGCGTTTTGGTAGTCAGCGCAGAGGTCTTGCCTCACGCATCGCCGTACACAGAAGTGGGGCCGCCAGATGAGTCCGCTATCGAGCTCGCAAGGGTTGTAGACCGCGGAATTAGACACTGCGGGTACGTGGACTTTAAGAAGCTGGTGGTAGAGGGCGGCAAGGCCTACGTCCTCTGGGTCGACCTCTACGTGATAAACGACGACGGCAATTTGATAGACGCCGCGAACCTCGCCGCCGTAGCTGCTTTGAAAAACACACAACTGCCAGCCGTCGCCAAAGACGAGACGGGGATTAGACTTGACCGCAACAACAAGTCGCCCCTCCCCGTGGAGGTTTCCAAAGCTCCGGTAGCCGTTTCAGTCGGCAAGATTGGGAACGTGTTGCTCCTAGACCCAACATTTGAAGAGGAGCTCAGCCTAGAAGGCAGAATCACCTTTACATTCTCAGAAGATAAAATAGTCGCCGCCCAGAAGACGCTTGGGTACTTCACGCAGGCGGAGCTAGAAACAGCCCTCAGCTTAGCGCTAAAGGGAAGAGACAGATTGTTCGAAGCGCTTAAGAGCGTTATTGGCTGAAAGCCAACAGTAGAATTGCCCAAGGACATACGAATATTGAGTCTTATTTCAGAAGTTCCATTACAGAGAGTTCAAGACCCGCATGTCTTGAAACCCTAGGAGAAGCCGTATTCTAAAACATGGCTTATAGTTGTCTTCGATGCGGCACGAGGCGCGGGGCGATAAGAAATGTCTTGTTATCCTTGAGGTTAGACCTCAAAAACAGACGAAATAGGGAAAGACCGAACTTAATCGAGCGTTTATATGTGAGCTTCTGAACCAAGCAGCCTCACTCTCGGCATCAACAATTTCCGAGGTTTGCCTCGCCGCTTGGATGACTAGACAAGCGTCTAGAGATCTCTGCGGCCCTGCGGTAATACACATCAGCGACGAAGGCGCCCCCACTCACTCCGAAGGGCTGGGCTTGTTGGTCTTATGTCGACGGAGGTCGTTAACGTCTGTAGGGCGTTGCTTGTCGCCTCTCAAAAGTATATAAACCGCTTGTAGTAAACGTGTTCATGCCTTTCAGCCACACGAAGATCGTAGGGCCGGCGGGCAGATACGGAGCGAGATACGGCATGGGGCTACGCCGCAAGGTGACGGCCATAGAAGTGAAGCAGAGAGGTAAGCATAGGTGTCCCAGCTGTAGGTCGTTGGTGAGACTAGAGAGGCTTGCCTTTGGGATATGGAGATGTCCTAAGTGTGGCTTTGTCTTCGCCGGCGGGGCATGGACGCCGCAGACTATAATGGGCAAGGCCTTAGCGCCGGAGGAGCTGAAGGAGGTTGAGGCTCAGAAGGCGCGTTGGAGAGAGGAGGCCAGGTAGCCGCCCCTGTTTCTTTCGGCAAAAAGAATGCGGCTCTATGTCTTGTCGCGTGGCGCTTACTACGTCTAGGAGCCCGTCTAAGATAACTCTCGAACTTGTCAACGACTTAGTAAACTCGCTCCCAGGCGTCGCGAAGATTGTTAGAGGTAAGAAGTCGTTTATGGCGTTGTTAGAGGAGGCGGTTGCCTGCGGAGCGCGTTACGTCGCCTTCGTATGGGATAGACGCGGCATGCCTTCGGCGTTGTTGTTTTACGACGTAGGCCGCAGGGCGTGGAAGCCATATGTGTTACGGATATCGGGCGTGAGGACTCGGAGAGACTTCCCCGTATTTGTGGCGAGGAGACCTCCGGCTAGGAGCGCCGTAATTGTGGACTTGACCAGAGGCGAGCTCGGCGACATATTCGCCGAAGTTTTTCAATACCCCCTCCTCTACGACCTAGACGCTGTCAAGGGACGTTTTGACACAGTGATTCTGATCAAGAAGGGGGAGAGCTACGTTGTGGAGTTTTTAGGTCCCGATCTAGGGCCAAGGGCCTCTTCGCTTAAAATAAATAAAGTAATATACAGATGTATAGATTAGAGGTGAGCATAGGGGAGAACGATCTTGCAATTCAAGTCTTCAGGATATTGGAGCGGGAAGTACGCTTTGGCCGGGGCCGCGTGTATGTCGAAGATGAGAAGATAGTAGCCGAGGCTGCCGACGCCTCGAGCCTTAGGTCGTTACTACATACAATTTTCCGCGCCTTATACCTCGTCGAGCATGTGGCATTGCTCTAAAATGTTTATATATGAGGTACAGTACTTAGCCGATGGCGCAGATCCCGCCCTCTCTTCAAGACCTCGCAAACCGCTTTAACCAAGCACAAGCCCAGTTACAGAGCGTGTTGTTAAGAAAACAGCAGTATGAAGCAGAGCTTAGAGAAGTCGAGAAGGCGATTTCGGAAATTGAGAAACTCCCTCAGGAGGCTAGGATTTATAAAAGCGTCGGCAACTTCCTCCTCCCTCAGACCAGGGACTCCGCCTTGCAGGAGCTGAAGGACAGGAAGGAGTTGTTGGAACTACACGTAAAAACTTTGACTAGGCAGGAGTCGATGTTGCGGGAACAGCTGGAGAAGTTGAGAGACGAAATAAACAAAGAGTTGGCTAAGTTAAGAGGGAGCTCCTCCGAGGCCGCCAAAGGCGGAGGGTAGTGGATAACCTCGACGTAGCGCAGTTTATTTCTTCAGAAGTAGTCAAATACATAGAAAAAAGGTTGGGAGACGCCGCAAAACACGTCACAGTCTCAGTCACGTTTTCAGAAAATGGGGTAGAGGTAGATGTAGACATAGACGCAAGCCTGTTGGTTGAGGACACCTATCTGCAGAAGGTGACCGACGAGGCGGCTGAGCTAGGCGTATGTATTGCAGATGTGATACGTGAAAAGGGTTGGCCGATAAGCCGCGGGGAGATTTCTAAATGCTTCACCAAGTGATTGAACTGCTAGGTGGAGCCAAGAGAGTCGCCATTGTGACGCATAGGCGTGCAGACGCCGACGCGTTGGCGTGCGCAAAGGTGTTACAACTGGTGCTGGAGAGGCTAGGAGTCACGGTGGCGGCGTTTGTATGTCCAGAGGGGCCTCAGCTTGAGGGCTGCACTAGGGAGTTGCCAAACGACGTTGACTTGTACGTGTTGGCTGACGTCGCGTCGTTGAGCCAAGTACCTCCGTTGCGAGGGAGATATTTCAAAATAGATCATCATCACGTCGGCGACGACATACCCGGCATTGTGGTGCAGAGACCCAGCTGTACAGAGATCGCCTTAAAACTCGCTGAAGAGGCAGGCGTAGAATTAACGCCTGAGGTGGCTAAATTGGCGGCGCTGGGCATATATGCCGACACTGTGAGGCTGAAGAGAGCCGACGCAGAGACCCTCAGGTTGCTGGCGGAGTTGCTTGAAAAGACCGGAGGCACTCTCGGCGATTTAATAAGAGAAGAGGAGAAAGCGGAAGAGCCGCAGAGAGTCGTGGCGTTGTTGAAAGGGATGAAGAGGCTAGAGGCTTATAGGTCCTCCCTCGGCGTGATATGTACATCGCACGTGGGCGCCTACGAGGCCGACGTGGCGTCGCTTCTGTTGTCCATCGGGTGTAGCATCGCCCTGGTGGCTTCGCGGAAGGAAGACGGCGTACACGTGGTGATGAGGTCCCGCGGCTTCGACGTGGCTACATTAGCTAAGTCTCTGGGGACCGGCGGCGGCCACAAAGAGGCGGCCGTGGCCATAATACGCGAAGACGTCGCAAAGACACAACTGCCCCGTCTACTTAGGAGGATCGTTAAGCAGATAGACGCAAACGCCGAGCCCTTAGTCCAGTAGGTCAATCCTCCTGGCTTTGAAGCTACAGGCGGGGCATGCGTATATGCTCTCAATGACTCTCCCCCGGTATTTCTTGGAGAAGAACCTCTCTTGCCTATACAGACGTAGCACGTCTTTTCCGCATTGAGGACAGCGGTACTCGGTCTCGACGCCTGGGCCAAGCTTTTGAGGCTTCTCCACCAAGGCGCGGCCGAGCGCCTCTTCAAGACTTGTCTCAAGCTCCACAGTACTCACCCCTAGTAGCTTTACGTCAAATTTAAGTCCGTACCACCTATGTGCCCTCTCTAGAAACGAGTTTATGTAATCCACAAGGACGTACGGTCTGTAGGACACAACTATCAACACGTCGAGCGAGTCTAGCTCCAACGTCTTGTTGACGTCTTCTATGTCGTTGAACTCGGGGAACTCCTCTCTTGGGCACCATAGACCTAGTTTCAAGGACCCCACGGAGATTGTCAAGAAGTCGAGCCTCACACGTCTAGCCTCGAGGCCGCGTTCTTTGAGATACTCAACAACTACGTCGCATTCCACAGCCGCCAAAACGCTTAAGTATAAAAACACTTACAAAAGCCACCAAGTGCGTTGTCCAATGTTCCGCTCCACCGCAGACGGACTTAGATGTATCTTGTTGCCTCCTGAGGAGTGGCGCATAAGGAGGACCCAGCTAGAGAAGTACTGCAACAACGGCGGCAACGGCTGTCAGATATATGCACAATATTTGGCGAAGAGGGGCACGAGATAAGGCATTATTTTTATACTGACCAATACGCAACTTCATGCTTTGTACATCACTAGTGGAGTGTCTAGAAACTCTAAAACCAAGACAAGTAATGGCTATCTCGTCGCCGCTGGGAGGTCTTGGAGTGCTCACCTTAGCTAGACAAGTCAAGTTGTCCGTCCTCACCTCAGGCCCTATCTTCAACAAAATCGCGGCGCTGGAGGCCATAGATAACTACGGAGCTGAGGTAAGATACGCGCCACGCCTCCATACCTCTATATATAAGTTCATGGGAGAGAAGGAGTGCTGGGTAGCTGGACCTCCATTGGTAAGGACAGTGGCGGCGGGCAACTCCACTTCTCTCTCGGTGTACACCTGCGCCAAGGTAGAGGGGGTCGAGAAGTTGCTAACCAGCGGAAAGCCTCTCGACACGCTCAGCTCAAAGGTCGTCGGCGGCGGCAGAGATGGCCGCGACTTCGACCTAGTAGTACAGCTAAGGTCTATACAGGTAAAGGGAGAAGACGAAGAGGAGATTGCAGACAAGATAATCCGCAGCGGCGTCTTCGGCGTCGACGACTTAGACGTAATTTCACAACAACTTTCACGTCTAGCATCCCGGTGGAGAAACAGATCCGCCATCTTGTTTAAAGATCCCTCCACCGGACTCGGCTTAACCATATCCATGCTGTACTACGGGCTGAAGGTCATAGCAAGCGGACAAGACTGTGCCCGGGGGAGATGCATAAAGACGACCACTAAGTTGCTGGAGAGGGCGCTTAGGCTCGCCCCCTCGGCTACGGTGCATGAACAGTGGCGCACGGCTCTGAAGGAGCCGCAGATGAGAAGACGTATCGAAGAGTCGCCGTATATACCCGCCGTGTTTATGCTGACAGGTAGAGTAGATGTAGAACGCGAGGCGGAGGTTAAGATATACAAGCTTAGACAAGCCACTAGCTGACCTCCTCCCACGCGAGGCCGAGCTCAGTCGCGTATCTATACGCCTCCTGCATCTCCTCCTTAGTCACCCTCCGCCTAATTTCTTTGTACTTGTCCAACTTAACAACTAAGTAGTCGGGTCGGTATTGTTGCATTATGTTTACAAGCGCGTAATTGCAGTTTTCCGCTAGCCACTTCAACACCGGCTTTGTACAACACTCCACGTGGCCCGGCAACACGAGGTGCCGCACAATTATGTCTTCCCTCCTTCTGCAGATGGTCGAGAAGTTTCTAGTGACGACTTCCCAATACCGCGGCGCCACTGAGTACTTCAAAGCACATTTGTCGTTGCCGTATTTAAAGTCTGGGAGCCATATGTCCATCTCATGAAGAATCAGAGAGAGGCCCTCCGGCGTTAGGTACATGTTTGAGTTCCACAGCTGAGGCACGTTGACGCCTCTAGCCGCCAGCATTCTGAGAGACTCCAAGATGTGGGGTATGTTCGGCGTGGGTTCGCCCCCTACCCAATTTATGTTGCGCGTCCCCTCTTCTCTTAGCCTGATCTGTATTGCGGCGAGCGCCTGGGGCGTCGTCTCTACGCCAGCTTCGGGATGTTGTGAGATGTCCCAGTTTTGGCAGTAGACACAGCGGAAGTTGCAGCCAGAGAAAAACACAGTGCCGGAGGGCACCAGGGGCGCCTCTTCTCCCAGGTGGTGGAAGAAGCTTGCCACCCGCGGCTTGTGGTCCAGGAGGCAAGCACCCCTCCTTGTCGTTCTGTCTACGCCGCACCGCCTCTCGCAAAGCATACAACGCCTAAGTTGACGCCTGCCTAGTTCTATCTTCACGTCGAGGAAAGAGGCCCTCGGCAGCTCCTTCTTGATTAGACTTATGTCTGGCTTCTCCCTCTGGCGGCGCCACTCATCGTCGAAAACTTCGCCTAGCCTCTCGTGAAGCCTCCACAGCTCTTCGTCGCTCATCGAGGCGTAATCCGGCGGCGCCTCTATCCTCGCGGCTATGTGGAACTTCGCCGGCGCCGAGCCGCGCATAACTGCGTAGTACCAACGCAATCTCTCCCTTACTACGGGGCTTTCCCAGACCACCACGGCATCTGGCCTGTAGAGCTCCCAGTACACGTACCTCCTACACGTATTTTTAATACCTTTTTAAGAGGCGCCGTGGACCTCCTAGCCAAGGGCGCAGAGGCCGAGATATACGTCGTAGACTGGTTCGGGATGAGGGTAGTTTTGAAGTGGCGCAAGCCGAAGAGATACCGAGACCCCTCTCTGGACTACCAAATAAGGAGGCGGAGGACCATAAACGAGGTGCGGAACATGTACATGGCCCACGAAATAGGCGTCAAGGTGCCCGCCGTGTACTTCTTCGACCCCGAAAAAACCGTAATAATAATGGAGTACGTAGCTGGAGAAAACCTACGCGAGTTGCTCAACCGCGGCGACTACAGCCACTTGAGAGACGTGGGCATGTTGGTGGGCAAGATGCACCGCGCCGGGCTGATACATGGAGACCTAGCCCCCACAAACATCATACTGTCACGGGGAGACCTCTACTTCATAGACTTCGGACTGGGCGACATACGGCGGGGGTGGACGCGCAGGACAGCCATATTGATGGCAAGAGACGTAAACGTCCTGCTGAGGACGCTGGACCTCTACGGCGACAAAGCCGAGAAGCTGAGAGACCTCTTCTGGACAGGCTACAGGGAGGAAATGGGCCAAAGGGCAAACGCCGTGGAAAAAGAAGTGGCGAAAATAAGGGCATCAGGCCGCTACGCAGAACGAACATAGCCCCAGCCAGCAAATCCACAATCCACACATCCACCGCCGCCTCCGCCGGCGCGACAACCGCGCCGGCGCGGAGGGCATGTTTATAAAGCCGTTTTTTGAGACATGTTGAGGGGCATTCCGCTGGTGGTGTCGGCGCTGTCTGTCGCCGTGGTTGCTGGCTATGTGGAGGTTTACGTGGAAGACGGCCCCGACTTAGACGGCTTACATATATACACGTGGGACGGGGGAGAGTGGGTGCCTGTAGGTGTGACCTACGTCCCGGAGTACATCGACACCTACATAGCCGCCGCTGGGCAGTGGACGCCGATGCCCTACTACAACATGTCTAGATACATACTGCAAATACCTAGAGAGGCCCTTACATACAGCCCGCCGGACACGCCCCCCGGCCTAGAGAAATGGACGCTGGAGGTGCAGAACGGGACGAGGAAGGCGGCGGTGGAGCTGGCGGTGGGCAGAACACCCATCACCAAAGGAAACTTCACGCCCATCACTTGGTACGCGCTAGGCGACAAGCCGCCCAAGACCCCCTACCGCGGGAAGTTCGTAAACCCGCCGATAAGTCCGCCTAAGAACGACGCCGCAACAGAAGCGGACACGGCAAGCTACGCCGTATCGCCAGAGACAGCCATCCACCCAATAGAAAACTTCAGGCCAGCAACCGTAAGTAGCTCCTACATGTCGGCGGACTCAACCCTCTGGACCGGAGTCCTCGTCGACATGTCGACGGCTCAACTAGCCCACTACATCCTCCTAAAGCCTCAAGAGGGGACACGAAAAGCCAACGGCCACGTAACCGAAGTACGCTGTGGGGGGCTTTGATAAAGACTGGCGGGCCCGGTGGGATTCGTAGGCCGGCTCCCGCCGTGAACCCACGACCTACGGCTTAGGAGGCACGGCGGACCGGAGGCTGGGTCACCTGTGGCTGGGTCCTCCGCCGCTCTATCCTGACTGAGCTACGGGCCCTGTTTTCCACATGTGTCGTGTTTTTAAGTTTTACAGCGTGTCTAGAGCTCGTATTTGTTGAAGGTCTGTCGGTATTCTTTATTTTCCAAGTGTTTCTCAAGTCTTGGGGGCTTTCTGTGTTTTCATGGCCGTTGTCTTAATCCACCCTCGAGGCGCCGTGTGCTGGCGTTTACGGCCACTGCGTTGTATGTCGGCTTTTTATGGGGTTTGTCTCTCTTCGTCGTGTTGTCTCTTTTAGACGATAAAGTGAGGCGGGTGTTGCGGGGACTTGCCGCGGAGTTGGCCTACTTAGCCGTTGTCGACACTTCGATCTTGCCGCCGCGGAGCCTTCTTAGATTTCGGCTCTCTAGAGTAGTCACTCCTGAGGTGGTTTCTTATCTGGCCATGAGGATTGGAGGGGATGAGCTCGATGTTTTGATTAACTCTGTGTTGGGGGTAAGGCTGGGCGGCGTTCCTAGATGTGACCTGCTTATGGAGGTGTTGCCGGAGCTTCATAAGCTGTGCCTAGTCTTGAGGAGCAGGGGAGGGGAGCCTCTGTATAGGGTGTTGCCGGATGTGGTTGTGCCGTTGGCGATCTCCGCCTCGGCCGCGGGGTTTGAGGAAGGCGACGTGTTGCTGTCTAGCTATAGAGCAGCCGCTACAAGGAGGAATACAGACGTCGCCGCCGCGATGAGGTACTTCAGAAAGTGGTATCTCGTCGCCAAGTTTTGAGGCTTACGGCTGGAGACCGTTGTGAGTTGCCGATGCTTCTAGGCGCTCTTCGAAACAGGTCTTGACGCATATTTAAAACGCCACGGCGGTGCTGAACGTCGCGTAGCACTCTAATTTTTAAACAAGGGGGAGTCTTCTCTGTGTTTAGACGGGGTGATTGGGTCTTGTTGGTTGAGGAGCGTGGGGGGTTTAAGACTGTGGTGAGGGCGGGAGGCGGGGAGGTGCAGACGATCAGGGGGTATGTCGATACTGACGTCTTGGTGGGGGCGCCTCATGGCTTCTCGGTGGTTTCGTCCATTGGAGTGAGGTTTAGGGCTGTGCCGGCCACGGTTTTCGACGTTATTGAACATAAATTTCGTCTAGGTGCCCAGGCCATATACCCTAAAGACGCAGTTTACATAGTCAAGGCCGCGGCGGTGGGCCCCGGCTCGGTGGTGGCTGAGGCGGGGACGGGCTCGGGGTTCTTAACAGCCGTCTTGGCCTGGTACGTGAGGCCTTGGGGGCTTGTCTACAGTTTTGAAAAGAGGGTTGATCATCTGCGCATCGCCGTGAGGAACATTAAAAACATAGGCCTTATGGACTACGTAGATCTTCAGTTGAGAGATGTTGTGAAGTTTGGCTTCGGCTCGGTGCGGGTTGACGCAGTTGTCTTGGACATGGGCGACCCCTGGAACGCTCTGGACCACGCCGCGGAGGTGTTGAAGCCGGGGGGCACTGTCGTAATTTTCTCCACTACTGTTGAACACATGAGCAAAAGCGTAGAGGGGCTGAAGAGGGCTGGTTTCTACGACGTCTCTATTCATGAGGTGTTTCTGCGCCGTTGGAAGCCGGTGGCGGGCGAGTTGCGACCTGAAACTTTCGACGTCGTGCATACCGGCTGGATACTGTCGGGTCGGCGGGTATAATTTTTATTTAGATTTCTTAAGGCAACGGCATGGAGCTTATCAGAGAGGCGAGGCCTCACCGCAGGGAGAAGCTTAGGGAGAACTTGATGGAGTGGTTTCACTGGCTTTTGCGCGAGGCGGAGCTCTACGACGTGCGTTACCCAGTCAAGGGGGCTTATGTGTGGCGGCCCTACGGCATGAAGCTTCGGCGAAATGTAGAGAATTTAATCCGTCGTCTACACGACGAGACTGGTCACGAGGAGGTGCTGTTTCCCGTGTTTATCCCCTACGAGTTTTTCGGTAAGGAGTCGCAACACATCAAGGGCTTTGAGAAGGAGGTGTTTTGGGTTTCTAAAGGCGGCGAGGCTGGCGAGAGGCTTGTGTTGAGGCCCACCTCAGAGACGGCTATCATGCCCATGGTTAAGTTGTGGGTGCAGGACTACAAGGACCTCCCGCTTAGGCTGTATCAAATCGTCAGCGTGTTTAGGGCGGAGACTAAGATGACGCACCCCATGATTCGGCTGAGGGAGATCAGCATGTTTAAGGAGGCGCATACGGTACACGTAGATAGGGAAGACGCCGAGAGACAGGTGCGCGAGGCCGTGGAGATATACAGGCGGATTTTCGACGAGATGTGTCTGGCGTATATGATAAATAAACGGCCCGACTGGGACAAGTTCGCCGGGGCTGAGTACACAATTGCCTTCGACACGGTCCTCCCCGACGGCAGGACGTTGCAGATAGGTACTGTGCACTACCTGGGGACTAACTTCACGAGGGTTTTCGAGGTGACGTATCTTGACGCCGACGGCACTAGGAAGCTTGCCCACACCACGTCTTACGGCATATCGGAGAGGAGCATTGCCGCTATGCTCATTACCCACGGCGACGATGCCGGGACCACCTTGCCGCCTAACCTTGCCCCGATACAGGTGGTCATTGTGCCTATATTCTACGGAGAGGAGGAACTGCCTGCGGTGATGCCCGCGGCGGAGGAGGTTGCTAAGACGTTGAGAAGTGCGGGCGTTCGCGTCTACGTAGACGACAGGAGGGATAAGACCCCCGGCTGGAAGTTCTACTACTGGGAGCTCAGAGGCGTTCCTCTCAGAGTGGAGATTGGGAAGCGGGACGTGGAGAAGAAACAGGCGGTGGTAACGCGTAGAGACACCTTAGAGAAATACGCCGTGAGGATGGAGGAGCTTATAGATGCGGTGAGGACATTGATGAAGGCGGTGGAGGAGAACCTGCGGAGAAGAGCCTGGGAGGATTTAAGAAGTAGAATTATACGTGTAGAGAGTTTAGAAGCGGCGAGAAACGCCATAAACAGCGGAAAGGTGGTGGAGGTGCCTTGGAGTGGCGACAGCGAATGCGGCATGAAGATACAAGAGCTCCTTGGCGCAGAGAGCTTGGGTACCCCTCTAGATGTCGAGGCGTCCGTCGGCGGCTACGACCTACGCGACTTGGCATGTGGGGAGAAACGCGCCGAGGTCTGGCTTAGGCTGTCTCAACGCTACTAGGAAAAATTTAAAAACTGTTCTAGTCAAGGCGTTGTGCCGAAAAAACGAAAGAATAGAGGCCGTAAGAAAGGCGACAAGGGGCGAGAGCCTTATGTGTATTGTGACAACTGTGGAAAGGTAACGCCGAGGTCCAAGGCTGTGAGGTTGACAGTCCCCTATTCTCCAGTGCCGCCCGACTTAGCCAGAGAGCTTGAAAAACAGGGAGCCATCATTTCGCGCTATCTGGTTACTAAGACCTACTGCATAAACTGTGCAATCTTCTTCGGCATTATTAAGGTGCGTCCGAGGGAGGAGAGAAAGAAGAAGATACCGCTTCAGCAAGTCGTTTGAGTTTCTTAATCAAAAGCGACGTCGCCTGTCCTTGGTCTCTTGACGTTAATTCTCTAGTTAAGAACAGATTCGACGTGCTTATAGACTTTTTGGTGGAGTCCCTCCGCGGCGGCGCACGAGAGGTGTACGTAATGCTGTGCGACGGGACGACGTACCGCATAACGTCGGTCCCCTCTGGCCGGGCGCGAGACGTCGCCGCCTGGTTGCTTGCGCAGAGGCCGTTTAAAGCCGACATGCGTGCCATATTGGCTAAATATAGACACGTCTATTACCTACATGAAAGTGGTAGAGACGTGTCGGAGGTGCGCCTAGAGGGCGACGGTTTGTTTATCTTCGGCGACCACGACGGCCTCTCGGCTGAGGACGAGGAGCTTCTATCTAGACGTGCCGTGTGGATCTCGCTTGGGCGCTTGCCTTATATGTCTTGGCAAGCCGCCGCCTACGTGGCGTATGTGCTTAGAAGACAACTTAATTAATGCGTCTAATCCGCCGTGGTCTCCGAGAGACTTAGAAAGGTAGTTAACCTAGATAAACTTGGGAGGTACATCCCCATCAGTCCCAACCTGTTGACGTTGTTATCTGGGTTAGTCGCTTGGAGTGGAGTGCCGCTGGTGCTACTTTTAGATCTCCCGCCGTGGCTCTTCATATTGGTATCTGGTCTATTAGATGGGCTAGACGGCGCAGTTGCCAGGAGCAGAGGAGTTGTCTCGAGAAGGGGGGCTTTTCTAGACTCGTTTCTTGACAGATACTCAGACGCGGCGTATTTATTCTACTTCTGGAGGTACGTAGACCCCTTGGTGATCTACGTGGCACTCATGGGGACGTTTGCAATAAGCTATGCAAGATGTAGAGGAGAGGCACTCGGCGTGGAGGTCAGAGGCGTTGGGTTTATGGAACGAGGCGAGAGAGTCGTTTACCTTTTCTTGACCTCTCTTCTTGGCGTCGTGCTTCCCCACTTTGTGGGGGCCCTTCTTTATCTATACGCAGCGTTGGTCAACGCCGCAGCTCTTTACCGGGGTTTTGCGGTTTTTAGAAGGCTAAGTTTTAAATAGTGAGTTTGATAGGCGCATAATGAGCGTAATTGCCAGCGTCTCTAAAAGTAGCGTAGTGAAGAAAGAGGTTACGAATAAAGACGTAATGGAGGTCGTTAAGGAGGTGGCTATAGATTTATTAAAGTCCTGGGACCCCGCATCCTCGGACTTTATTATTCTTAGAGATTTCTATTCTGTATCGTATCCAGCGCCTTTAACGAAAGAGCTCCTAGAAAAACTCAAAAAGTACTCACCGAAAAGAGTAGAAAACCGGATAGAGGTGACGTTGCCGATTTTTGAAATAGTATACGGGGCGCAATGGACAGGCGGGAGCCTCCAGGTGGGTGACGCCACCGTGGTGTTTCCATACATAGACGACGCCACAACTGAGGAGGTTCTTAGAGGAATTATACAAAGCCTCACGACGTCCGAGGAGGGGGAGGAGCTTGAGTAACACCGTCTCGTAGTCACGTTGGCTAATCGTGGCGATGTCAAAGAGAATGTGACCCAGTCTCTGGTGGATAGTTGCGTGATGAGGGGTTTCTAGACGAGGCGCGTGGCTCCGCGTAGTTCTTCAATAGATACGCCCATTGCCTCAAGTATTTGCTCAAGTGAAGTGCTGACGTATTCTAGATATTTCTTTTCGTCTATTTCATCGATTCTAGCTAGTTGTATAGGTTTTACACCTATCGGGTCTTTAGTCTTAATTATGACTATTGCATCGCCTTTGCCCACCTGGATTCCGTATTTTAAGAGTTGCTCTGCGGCTTTTACGTGTTGAGGTTTATTTTTGGTGTACTCATTTAAATTCTTACTCAATACCATTTTTATGCCGAGCTTGTCTAATGTAATTTTCTTTTCCTTTATCTTGGTTTCGGCTTCTTTTACCATGGCTATTATGAGATCTCTTGTTTTTACTATGTCGTCTAAGGTATTTATATTTTTCAAGTTATTTATAATCTCTTCGACTAGCTCTTTTACAAAAGGTGGCGCGTTGCGTTTCTTAGCCACAATACCTTTGACTATAACGTTGCCGTCCTTGGTGACGCCGAGGTAGTTCTTCTTTCTTCCGCTGAACATTACAAATTTATAAATTTTATCTATTTCTATATCTATACCTATATTTTCTGTATATTCAATTAGTTTTTTAATTTTATCCTCTGTTACGTTCCATAGAAACAGCGAGTCTGTGTCGCCATACAGAGGGATTAACCCTAACTCTACAGCTTTCAGCACGGTGCTTGTCATTACGTACCTGGCAAGTGCTGTGGTAAGCTCTGCCACTGGTGGGCAATATAGTGGGAATGTCTCTGCTCCGAAGACGCCATATGACGCATTTATGAAGACTTTCATTGCGCTTTGAACTACGTCGTATAGTTGTCTTTCGGCAGGTGTGGGCGCTTTTTTAGCCAGCTTCTTGTAGACGTGTACTCTGAGGTCTCGCAAAATACCTACTAAAGTGCTTGTGAGGCCGGGCCTGTCGCGGCAGACGGTATGAGGAAGCTCGGGTATCGGCCTTTCGGCGTCTGGTCTGCAGTTGACTGTCTCGTAGGAGAGATTCCATTTGCTTATTATGGTGGGGTATAGTGAGGCGAAGTCGAGGACGTATATGTCGAAGAAGATGCCGAGCGGCGGGTCGAGCACGACGGCGCCTGCGTACTTCTTGCCTTTTATTATGGCCTTTGTGTGTACAGAGCCCTTCTCCTTTAAGATGTCTTCTTTGTTGGGTATGAGCCAGCCTCTTTTTCTGTGTTCGTAGTAAAGCATGTTGCGGATCCAGGCGGAGACCTGCGACCTCGTGATGTCTTCTATGGGCATCTTGGCGATTCTTGAGAGGAGCGTGATCAGCTTCATCACCATCTCGCCGTTGTACAGCGTGAAGTAGAGAGTGATTAAGGCGTCTCTGTAGTTGTACTCAGCCAACTCCCAGTAGCCCATTCTAGACACGTTCTTCTGGCGCTCGACCTTCCCAACGCCTAAGATCGCGTAGGCAATTCCGTCGAGTCCTCTTTCGCCTCTGTAGACTCCGCCAAAGGCGTAGGCCTCTATGGCCTTTATTGCGAAGAACTTATACATGTCTATGTGGATGCCGGGCGCCACGCTGACGTAGTCCCGCTTGGCTGCTATGGGCATCTCCTCCTTGGGTATGCCTAGAGCCAGTGCCCTGTTGTAGATGTAAGGCAGGTCGAAGTTGTCGCCGTTAAACGTCACAACTATGGGGTACTGAGTGATTGTCTTGAGAACTTCTCTAATTAATTCGTATTCGCTGTCGAAGAAGATAATTTCGTAGTCGGGCCGGTATCTCAACTCGGCGTTGGTACCGGGTCTACGTAGCATCAACACGCGTTTAAGTCCGTCGGTCCCCACCAACGCCACGGAGATTATTTCGTACTCAGCCTCCCGGGGGTCTGGTATTTTGTTCTCTTGAGGCGTGTAGACCTCGATGTCTATGGCCACCCGGCGGAGGTGAGGCACTGGCGCCTGGAAAAGAGGGATCCACTCCTCCGCCACTTTGCCGTATTCCGCCTGGAACACGTTGCCAAGAGTCGACTTGATCTCAGGCGGCATTGAGATCTCTACGGGGCTCAGCCCGTTGCCGTTTGACCTATACCACATGCCTGGAATTATGTTACGGTCGAAGAGATAGCTGTGGTGGTACTTTATCCTTGATTCCCACGTCTCTCCCAATATGTCTCTTAGAGATTTTTTCCCGCCGCCGACAGAAAGCGGATCTTTGGCGTATACCTTCGTAACTAGGATTTTTCTATCGTGGAGTGCGTCGTATTTCTCCTCTACGTCAAAGTGGCTGAAGCCCGGGTGGCGCAACACGTCGGGGAATTTTTCAGCTATTTCTTCAGGCGTCTTGTTGGTAATCAGATAAGGCTTGTGCCCAGTTGTGTCGTACCAGTAGTACACGACGTCGCTGAGCGGGTCGTAGAGCTTAACCAAAGCCCTTCCCTCGGCGCCGTCGTATACTACGGATAACACCACTGAGGGCGGTATTACGTTGGAGACTACTCCTTTGATCCGGCTTTCCTCAATAGCCTCGCCTTCATACTCCTTAACTTCTTCCTCAAATTCTTCAATTTCCTCCTCAAACTCGCCCACGTGTATGACTTGGAGGAGGGTTAAAAATGAATCTAACTGTAATATCGCCGGTATTAAAGCTTATAAAGTATTTGTACATGGATGTTCGTGGTAATTTACGTTTCGCCGCATAAGACGGACAACAAAACGTCGGCGGCTACAGACCTTAAGCGAATTATCATAACCGAGGTCATAAACGAAGCTATACAAGGCGTAACGATTCTCGACGAGCGAGGCGTGCCGCTTATACATCATCTCCCAAATACATTAACGGCAAAAACATTAAGGCAAGTCACCAACCTCATAGAGATAATTAATATCATTAAGCAGAACCAAGACGAGAACCTAGGCGAGTTTCACTACGTTACTGTGAAGTATGCCAACTACAAAGTTGGAATATTTGAACTTCCTAATAAAAAGGGTTGGTTAATAGTTTTCGTAAACCCCCTGTGGCACGTGGAAAACTTGTTGCCGAAAATACGCCAGTTTGCTCACAAGATTAGCCAAAGCATCACTTAGCCCTTCCTAGCCTCTGATGTGCCGAGGCTAGTTCATTCCTCGCAAGGGCAATTAATAAGTTCAGCTCGCCGGCTAACACAGTAGCGGCGATTATCTCTGCAAACTTCAGCGCGTTGGTCCCAGGCGGGTTGCCCGAGCCCGCGACGCCGAGAAGAGCCAGCGCCTCTCTCTGAGTCGGCAAGCCCGTGCCCCCGCCTACGGTGCCAACTTCTAAGCTTGGCAAAAAGACTGAGATGTAGAGTCCTTCATCTCTAGGTTCTGTGGAGGTTATGCCCATGCTGGACTCCACCACTTGAGCCACGTCTTGTCCAGTCGCTATGAATATTGCCGCCACGATGTTCGCAAAGTGGGCGTTAAAACCGTATGAATGAGCCAACGCGGAGCCTATGAGGTTTTTCCTCACATTTACCTCATGGACGTCTTCTGCAGTTATGCCAAGTCTCTCCAACACTTCTCTCTTCACCACGGCCTCCGCGGTGACAGTCTTTCCTCTGCCCAGTATAAAATTCACGGCGTTGGCCTTCTTGTCTACGCACATGTTGCCGCTGAGTGCCACAAGTCTCGCCTTTGGGAAATGTTGCTGGACGTACTTCGCCACGGCCTCAGACGCGATGGTCGCCATGTTCATGCCCATGGCGTCTCCGGTGGAGAACACCAGTCTTAGCCACACGTAGTTGCCTACGACGAAGGGTTGCACCTCCTTCAGCCTACCGTGTCTAGTCGTGGACTCGGCGGCCTTCTTCAAGTCGTCAAAATGTTGAGTTACCCACTCTACGAACTCCACGGCGTCTATAAGCGAAGGTAGTCTAAACAACGGCGCCCTCGCCATGCCGTCCTTCAACACCTTGACTCTTACGCCGCCGGACTCGGTGACAAACTTAGCCCCCCTATTCACCGAGGCAACTAAAGCCCCCTCTGTTGTGGCCAGCGGAACGTAGAAGTAGCCGTTGGCGTAGTCGCCTCTCACGAGGAGAGGCCCAGCGACGCCGACCGGGATCTGTACGGCGCCGATTACGTTTTCAATATTTCTACCCACCACTGTATTAAGGTCTATTATGGTCTTTCCAATGTTTTCAAGTCTTACGCCTACCGTTTTTTCTAGGTATTGACGTCTCGCCTCGGCCGCTTTATTGGCATCGCCATATATCTTCTCAAATTCGTGAAGTTTTACTTCCATTAGAAACATTTTAATAAGTTGGCTTTATAACCTTTCGATGAAAGACGTATTCATAGCCGGGGCGGCCCTTTACCAAGCTGGTAGACACTACGGGAAAAACATCGACGACATGGCCGCCGAGGTGCTCGACAAGGCTCTTACAGACGCCAAGGCTGATATAGATGCGTTGTTCGTCGCCTCCTCCACTACTGAGTTGGCTAATAAACAGCAGCTCTTAGGAGCCTACATACTGGAATCTCTAGGCCTAGATAAAATACCAGTGTATAGAGTAGAAAACGGAGACGGGTCTGGAGGCGCCGCGGTGGCACTTGCCTACCACGCGTTGAGGTCTGAGGAGCACAACTGCGTGGCGGTAGTTGGCGTCGATAAGCCCAACGACGTTTTAAGCAACCAGCAACAAGACATCTACGCCACCACTCTTGACACATATTTCGAGAGGTACTTCGGCTTCACGCCTCTGTCCTACGCCGCGCTTATGGCTAAGATGTACCTCAAGAAGTATGAATACAAATACGAAGATCTAGCCCGATGGGCCGTCTTGATGCACAGCCATGGCGTGGGTAATCCTTACGCCTATTTTAGAAGACAAGTGAAGCTGGAGGACGCGGTAAACAGCGAGTTGGTTAGTGAACCACTAAGGCTGTATGACGTAGGGCCTCTTGCCGATGGCGCCGCCGCTGTCGTGCTTTGCAGCAATAAGAAAGAAGGCCCGCGCATATTGTCTATCGCCACTTCTACAAACGCCATGGCGTTTAGCTCAAGGCCCGAGTATGACGTACTCTACAGCTTAAACGAGGCGGCGAGGCGTGCCTTTGAAAAGGCCAAAATCACGCCTAGAGACATTGCGACGGCAGAGGTCCACGACTCCTTTTCAATATTTGGAGTTCTTGCAGTAGAGTCGCTAGGTTTAGTCAAAAGAGGCGGGGCTCTCGCGGCGATTAAAGACGGCGACCTGCCTGTCAACCTAAGCGGCGGCTTCAAATCCAGAGGCAACATCTTGGGCGCCACGGGAGTTTATCAGATTGTTGAAGTGGCTTGGCAACTAACAGGCAGAGAGTTTAAACGTGTAGATGGCAACTACGGAGTGGTGCACAGCATGGGCGGCGTGGATAAGATTTCGACTGTAGTCGTTGTGGGAATATGACAAAATATAAAAACCTACTTTAGGGTCAGGCCATGAGGCACGAGTCGGTGCCTATTTACTGGAGAAATATTCCTCATTACTACCGCTTAGTCGCTAGGCGATGTAAGAAATGTGGAGCGGTGTACTTCCCGCCTGTGGTGAGATGTAGATGCGGCTCTAGAGAGCTTGAGAACGTAGAACTTCCCCACGAGGGCAGACTAATTGAGTATACTGTATTACATCAAGTGGGGACGGACTTTTTAAAACAAAAGCCGCTGATTATAGGTCTCGTGGAGCTTTCCAACGGCGTAAGAGTTACTGGCCAAATAGTCGACGCCCAGCCAGATAAGCTTACGCCGGGGACAAAGATGGAGGTGGTATTTAGGAGAGTGATCGTCGATGGGAGACACGGCCTAGTTATGTACGGGTATAAGTTCAGACCAGTTGGAGGGATATGAGCCGCGTAGGTATAGTCAGTTGGGGGGCGTATATACCGAAATACCGCATAAGGACGGAGGAAGTGGCTAGAATATGGGGCGACGACCCCATACGTATAGTGGACGTTTATCTCGTAGATGAGAAAAGCGTCGAGGGTTTTGACGAAGACGCAGTAACCATCGCGGTGGAGGCCGCCAGACGGGCCATCAGGAGGGCTGGGATCGACCCAAGACGCATAGGCGCGGTCTACGCAGGCACGGAGTCGAAGCCTTATGCGGTCAAGCCGATCTCCTCTATACTCGTGGACGCGTTGGGACTTAGCAATAACGTGTTCGCGGTAGATATGGAGTTTGCTTGTAAGGCAGGTAGCGAGGGTCTCGTGGCGGCCATAGGGCTCGTGGAGTCTGGTAGGGTGGAGTACGGCATGACCGTCGGCACAGACACGTCGCAGGGAGAGCCTGGCGAGCATTTGGAGTACTCGGCGAGTAGCGGCGGGGCGGCGCTTATCGTAGGCAAAGACGGCATCGTTGCAGAGCTTGAAGCCATGTACTCCTTCGTCTCAGACACGCCAGATTTCTGGCGTAGAGAGGGCTCGCCATATCCAATGCACGGCGAGGGCTTTACGGGCGAACCAGCCTACTTTAGACACATAGTGGGAGCCGCCAGGGGGCTTATGGAGAAGTACGGCTACAAACCAAGCGACTTCACATATGTGGTGTTCCACCAGCCAAACGGCAGATTTCCCGTCCGTGCCGCCTCTATGTTAAATATACCTATAGAGAAGGTGAAGCCTGGCATAGTAGTTACGCACATAGGAAACACCTACAACGCCTCAGCCTTAATGGGCTTCGCAAAGGTGCTCGACGCGGCTAGGCCAGGCGACAAGATTTTATTGGTGCCGTTTGGAAGCGGCGCCGGTTCTAACGCTTTTGTGTTCACAGTTACCGACTTAATAACTGAGAGACAGAAGGCGGGGGTTCCCACAGTTGAAGAAATGCTACGCGACAAGATATATGTCGATTATGCACAGTATCTTAAGATGCGTAAAATGATAAAACTATTCGAATAATACAGCCGGTTTAAACACTAGTAAAAAAAGTCATGTCTCTTTTCACACATGCCGAGAAGGCAGACGGACAAAGTTTCTGAGCGTAAAGAGCAAGTTATTGAGTATCTTAGGACATATGGAGAGCTTACGACCAGTCGACTTATACAGATGACTGGTCTTAGTCATTCGCAGATATTCTACATACTTAAGCTCCTAGAGAAGGAGAATCTAGTCAAAGAAGTAAAGAGAGGAAAGATAGCCTACTGGAAACTCGTAGAGACGAAAGAGGCCTAACTTTTTAAAAACATACGCCGTAGCTGTAGTGATCTCTGAGCTGTACAGAGCTGGAAAAGTGAGACAAGAGGCGTTAGGCGTGCTAGCCAAGACCGTAATATGTGCAAAAACTGGATGCCTCGCCTCAGGCCCCGAAGTCGTCGTGGGTAGCGTGACATTGCAGTTGACAGACACCATAGCTCAAGCCCCCAGGCCGAAGGTTACCAAAGAGACCAGGCAAGAAAAATTATTGACTCGTCAGCAGCCGAAACTCGAGAAGCCCCCGGCTCCGCAGATACCGAAAGGACAAGAGGTTGCGGAGAAGGCCGTGGTGAAGGAGGAGGCGGAGACACCACAAAAAGAAGTCAGGGAAAAAGAGGCAAAAAGAGAGGAGACTAGCTGGGATAGGTTAGTGTCGCTGATAGCTGAGGAGGCGAAGATTGAAAAGACAAAGGCTGAATCTATTTTAAACACCATACTGAACTACCTGGCGACCTACCCCAGCACCGGAGTTCTGAGGTTGATAGACGACGTCTCAAGAATATCAAAGGCTGATCGCAAAGCCGTGCGGATTGCCCTTGAGACGCTGAGGTCGTCGGACGTGATAGAGATGAGAGAAGAGGGCGTTGTTAACTTGAAACAGTTGATTAAACGAGGCGAGTTGTCTCTTTAGCTCTTTTTTACAGGCACGTAGATCTCAGTTCTGTGTCCCTTGGCTACCAAGGTTAAGTCCCCCTTGTCGCGTAGATTCCTCAAGACTTTAAACGCCACAGACATCTTGATGCCGTACTTAGACGCGATGTCGTACGGAGTGACAACCCTCATGTTCAGAACCTCCTTGGCGATGGTCTGAAATATCTTCTCGTCAAGGGCTTGGATAGTTCTCTTAGCCGGCGCCTCTTCTTTCTTAACCTCCTTCTTACCCTTCTGAGCCTGCTGAGCTTTTTCTTTCTCTGCCTTCTTGGCGAGCTGGCTCAAGGTGGGCTTCTTCTTCCCGCCCATATCTAGCCGTTGTGCTTGTGTTTATAAAGATTTTAAGGCTCTGAGCCGGGCTTGGTTACAATTAAAAAGCCCTGTCCTCCAGGTCGTCAGGTATCAAGATATTTCGCATCAGGCATATTTAAATACGGATTTATAAGTTGTCATATGTCTTCCAGAGGACCTACGTATCGTATTGAGAACATTGTCGCTACCGTTAATCTTGGGGTGGAGCTCGATTTGGAGAGGTTAGCCGAGAGGTTGATGATGGCGGAGTACAACCCCGACCAGTTCCCCGGTCTGATTCTCCGTCTTACTAAGCCTAGAATTTCTGCTTTGATTTTCCGTACTGGCAAAATGGTGGCCACCGGCGCGAAGAACGAGGAGGACTTGAAAAACGCCGTGAAGGCGTTGGTGAAGCTGCTCAGAGACCACGGGGCTGAGGTCCCCTTCGACCCCGAGGTGCAGATACAGAACATAGTGGCCAGCGGCAATCTCCACGCAGAGGTGGACTTAGAGCAAGCCGTCTTAATGCTTGAAAACGCCATGTACGAGCCTGAGCAGTTCCCCGGCTTGATATACAGGATGTCCTCACCCCGCGTCGTCATCTTGATCTTTGGATCTGGGAAGATAGTGTGCACCGGCGCCAAGTCGGAGAAAGATGTGGCTTTGGCTGTTCAGAAGCTGTACAACCAGCTTAAGGAGCTTGGAGTGTTGTACATCGAAGAGGGCGGCGAAGAGGAGTTAGGAGAAGAATTTGAAGAGGAGTTGTGATTCTGCTGTATGGCGAAAAGTTTATTGACGTGGATCTTCCACAAGTCATCCCTACGTGTGAAAGTTTTGACCCCCGCGTGATTCCGCTGGTAGGCGAAGATCTTCAATGTCTCCACACTGCTCTGCGAAAGGCAAATCAAGGCGTCGTCTTGAAGACCAAGAGCCGTCTGTGGATTTCCCTTGCCAGAGAACTCAGGCCCGATCTCACAATTTACGTCTGGGGCCTTTCTTTCAGGAGGGGAAACGTAATACCGGTATACCCCGCCTCCGAGTACCGAGGCTTGGGGGTTTATTACATAAGAGAGAGACGGGACCTCGACGCGTTCATAGGAAAGCCCGTAGATGGTTTCCTCCTGGATACTAGAGGCTTCGACCCGAAGGCTGTGGAGCTCGTGGTGAAGGGGAAGGTTAAGTGTAACTGTGCGCGGTGCGACGCCGTGGAGAAGCTGACGTGTAATTGGTATAGAGAGGTTGAGGTCTTATGAGCGTTAAACGCAAGGGCTCGGCAAAGGAGAGGGAACTTGCCAATTTCTTGTGGCAAAAAGGTTGTGCAGTCTTGCGGGGCTGTTCATCGGGCGGCGGAGTCAGAAAGAGATACGTCCCCGACATAGTGGCTATATGTAGGGGAAATGTCTTTGTGTTTGAAGTGAAGTATAGATCTAAGTACGTCCCCATAAAGATAGAGGCGGAGAAACTAGAGAAGTTGATTATGTTTGCAGAGAGGGCAGGCGGAAAGGCGTATCTACTAGTTAAATATGGCAGAGAGCCCTGGAAGGTAGTAGACGTAGTGGAGCGGGTGGGAAGGGAGGAGTACGACAAGGGGGTAGAGTTTAAGGCCTTCATAGAATCTATCTTTTCGACGAAGATAGACCAGTACTTTTAAACACGTAGTTACAGGATTCCGTGGAGCTTGAAAAAATTGTTGAGATGGCTAAGAGGCTGGGTGCCGGGTCTGTGAGGTATGTCAAGTACAGTTATGCGCCTGCTACAGATACCTACCACGTCAAGATATACCTAGTGAAGCCCTTGGAATGGAGGGCGTTTGCCGAGTTGGTAAAAGAAGTCGAGAGACACTTCTCGGTAAAGATATACGTGCCGCATGCCCACGCGCTTAGGCTAGACCTTAAGAAAAAGTCGGCACAAAAGATATAACCACCAAGTCATAGTAACGTATGCAGATCAAGTGGTTTGGGCACTCGGCATTTATGGTAGAGGTTGCCAGCGCGAAGCTGTTAATAGATCCCTGGATTACTAATCCGCTTTCGCCTGCGGCTCCGCAAGACGTCATAAACGCAAGGCCGACCCACATATTGATTACACATGATCATTTTGACCACTTGGGGGAGTCAGTCGACATAGCTAAGGCCACCGGCGCCCCCATAGTGGGCACGTTCGAATTGACGTTAGAAGTGGCGGAGAAGGGCATCGCAGAGGCGCAGACCATGCCGATGAACATAGGCGGCACCGTCAAGTTACAAGACGGCATCGAGATCTACATGACCCCGGCGTTACACACCGCCAACAGAGGCGCCCCCTCTGGTTTCGTAATTGCGACGCCAGAGGGCACCGTGTACCATGCAGGCGACACCGCCCTCTTCAGAGATATGGAGCTCATCGCAGAGCTCTACGACATTGACGTAGCCCTTCTACCCATCGGCAGCGTCTTCACCATGGGTCCACGTGAAGCGGCCATAGCCACTCAGCTACTACGGCCGAGGAGAGTGGTGCCTATGCACTACAACACATTCCCCCTCATTAAGCAGGACCCAGAGGATTTCAAGAGCCGCGTCGAGGCGGTTTCGAGGTCGAAGGTATACATAATGAAGCCCGGCGACGTCCTTAAAGTCTAAATTTTTTATATAGACAATTCAAGGGGTTTTCATGTCCGAGAGGTTTGACGTAGTGGTGGTGGGTGCCGGCACGGCAGGCGCATACGTCTCCTACCTCCTCGCCAAGGCAGGATTCAAAGTGGCACTTCTCGAGTCTAAAAGCGGCAACGACATTGGCGTCAAGACATGTGGAGACGGCCTAGGTCAACACCACGTCGAGAGGCTTTCCCGGCACCTCACCCCCAATCCTAAGGTCTTTCAGAACAAAATAGAGGGGGTTGAGCTGATAAGCCCCGACGAGAGGACACGGCTGGTAATCAAAGGCGAGGGCTATGTGCTTGATAGATTTGCTTGGGGCAAGTGGCTTGTGGAGGAGGCAGTGAACGCAGGGGCCACGTTGTACGAAGGACACACGGCCACGGCGCCTCTTCTGGAGAACGGAGCCGTGGTGGGGGTCAAGGCGGTGGAGAGACGAACAGGCACAGCGAAGGAGTTCAGAGCTAAGGTAGCGATAGATGCGTCTGGCTCGGCCGCGGTGCTGAGGACGAAGTTGATCGGGTGGCCGATCTCAGAGCCGTTGCATCCAGAGGACGTCTCTCACGCCTACAGAGAGATTGTGTATGTAGAAGAGCCCATTGAAAATCCTCAATACATTAGGATATACCTAGACATGCTGGTGGCGCCTGGCGGCTACTGGTGGATCTTTCCCCGAAGCTCTACTTTGCTCAACGTGGGGCTCGGCATATGGGGCGTGTTGAAACAAAACCCACGGACGAACTACGAGAAGTACATCCTCCCGCGGCTTAAGATAAGAAGCAAATACCACATAGGCGGCGGCTTCATCCCAACCAGGAGACCTCTCAAGACGCTTGTAGGCAACGGCATCGTGGCGCTTGGAGATGCGGCAGCCGCCGTGAACCCCATCCACGGAGGCGGGATCGGGCAAGCCCTACTCACTGCGGAGCTCTCCTCTAAGGTCATCGCCAAGGCGTTTGAGAAAGGGGACTTCTCAGAAAACACGCTGTGGGAGTACAACCTGCTCTACATGAAGGAGTGGGGCTACAGACAGGCCCAGCTAGACGTGCTTCGACTGATGCTCCAGACTCTAGACAACGACGACCTCAACTTCGGCCTATCTCGTAAAATCCTTACGGAAGACGAGATATACCACCTAGCCGCCAAGGGCACAAACATCTCGCTAATAGACAAGTTCAGAGTGATGATGCAATTCATAGGGCGGCCGGCTTTGCTACGGAAGCTCAGCACCTCGATTCAATACGCCAAAGAAATCGGCGACCTATACCTCGCATATCCCACAGACAGAAGCAACTTAGAACGGTGGCATACTCAAGTCGTGGCCAAGTACAACGAGTACAGAGAGAAGATCGGGCTCGGCCCTCTGCCGACGGCCTAGTTCCATGTCTATAGAACAGGAGTTTTTGAAATACGTGCATTTACTGTACCACAGGGGGCACCTCACCCTGCTCTCCGGCAACGTCTCGATGCGCATCGGCGACGAGGTCTTAATCACGCCGACCAGCCGCCCTAAGCCCTTTCTTACGCCGGAGGAACTCGTGTGGATAGACCTCGATGGCAGAGTGCTACGCGGCTCTCTGAAGCCTACCAGCGAGTGGCGTATGCATGTAGCTATCTACAGAAGGAGGCCGGACGTCGGCGCTGTGGTGCATACACACGACGTGTTGCCCACTGTGATGGCCGAGAGGATCGACACCTCCATACTCTCAGAGGCCGAGGCGTACCTAGGCTCTGAAATAGCCGTCGTGCCTTACATAAGGCCAGGTACAGCTGAGCTCGCCGAGGCCGTCGCCGAGGCGCTTGAGAGGAATAATGTGGCAATCCTTAAGCGACACGGACTCGTCGCAGTTGGTAAAGACTTGGCAGAAGCAGTAAACAGAATAGAAGTAGTCCAAGACTTAGCAATGGCGACGTTATACGCTACAGTGCTTTCAACCTTAGCTAGGTAGTACTAAGCGTCTCAACGACCTTTTACCCCCTAGTCCTCTTAAAGAGCTACTTTTTGTCCACATCGACATCTCATGTCCAACGTCAATCACGGCCGCAGTGAGCACGCATGCCGTGGATAGACGACGGCCGAAACTTCTGTTATAAAAGGGTGTTGATTTAAGCGGTGTGAATTGTATAGATCGTCGATTGATGGGGGACCTAGTGGCGCTCTCCAGGGTGGAGGGGCTCCCCGTTGCCGAGGCGGCAGCTAGGCTCTGCATGACACGACAGGGGCTTTACAAAATTCTGAAGACTTTAAGAGAGAAGGGGTACGTGGAGGAAGGCCCTGTGGTTAAGCTAAGCCAGAGGGGGAGAGACGTCCTCAGCGCAGTGCTTAAGGATTTACTCTCTTATTTCAACATAGCTTCTATAAAACTAAGCGGGGTCGTGGTCAGCGGACTTGGCGAAGGCGCGTTTTATATATCGCTTGAGGGCTATAGGCGCGCAATAGAGGAGGCTCTAGGATTCACGCCTTATCCAGGCACGCTTAACGTAAAACTTGAGCGCCAGTCGTTGCCGTACAGGAGGTATCTAGACAGTCTGCCCGGCATCTTGATACCCGGGTTCTCTAATGGTATAAGAACCTATGGGGCGGTAAAGGCCTTTAGGGCTCGGATAAGAGACGTCGAGGGCGCGGTGGTGATGCCAGAACGGACGCATCATCCTACCGACGTGATAGAGGTGGTGGCGCCCGTCAAACTACGAGATGTCCTCGGCCTAAAAGATGGCGACAGAATAGAGATAGAGATTTATCTTTGAAAATACGGATGGCTAATGAAGGAGATAGGCATCGTGGTAAGCGGCGCCACTGTAGGTTCTATACCTGTCCAAATCTACCGCTCCGCTGAGCGTCACGCCGTAGAGGAACAACTGGTGGGCGTCGTCGATAGAGAGAACCCAGGAGAAATCGTGGTCGGTTTCCTCCGTAGAATAACTAAGTTAGAACCAGTCATAAGAGATAGGGTGAGGACCCCCTACGTGGACAAGCCCGAGATGGTTGACTACGGCATACTTCTGCCTTACACCTCAGCAATTGTAAAGCCATACGTAACTATTAGGGATGGGAAAATAGGCGAAGTCTCCAACGTCGTGACTCCCGGTTCCAAGGTCTTCCTAGTTGACACCTCAATGTTAGAGAGCGCCTTCCAGGGGGACTATGCATATGTAGGTGCACACAAATACTCTGGCTGGGCTCTGCCCCTAGATGTGAGATACGTGACGCATCATGTGGGGGTTTTTGGAGCCACTGGCATGGGCAAATCGCGTCTCGTCAGGGCGCTCATAAACGAGCTCGCGGCGAGAGGGTTTAAGGTAGTGGTGTTTGACCACACAGGTGTAGACTACGCGCCTTATTACACAGCCGTGATAAAATCAACAGAGGTCAAAATCCCGCCGAACATTCTGGCGTCCGTAATAGCAAAGATGGCTCAACTACAGTGGCAAACCCATGGAGAATATCTAGAGATAGCGACTATGACTTATGAGGGGAAGTGGGCAAAGGAGACCTTCGTGGCTCACTTAAAGAGAACGATGAAACGACTTAACGCCCGCGACTCAACCATAGAAAAGACGGAACTCTACCTGAAGCAACTGGTAGACAGCTCGTTTTTCGAGGAACTCAACAACCGGACAAAGACGCCGCGAGATGTGCTTTCCGCAGAGGCGACGCCTATCGTTGTTGACTTGAGTTACGACACAGATCTCTCAGTCAAACAAGCCATCGTCGCCACAGTAATAGAGGCGGCGTGGGCAGAGGTTAAACGGGAGAAGACCCCCACAAGGGTGGTTTTTGTAGTGGACGAGGCACAGAACTATGCCCCTCAGACATGGACAATCTCGAAGGACGCCATAGAGACCACAGTGAGAGAAGGCCGCAAATGGGGTCTCTCGATGATTCTAGCAAGTCAACGCATCGTAGGCGACATAGACCCCTCCATAAGGGCGAACTTAGGCACTATATTCTTCTCGAGATTGACCGCCCCCACCGACATCAGAGAGATAAGCACATACCTAGATCTAGCCGATATAAATGAAAGCGTGCTGGCGCAACTACAGCCGCGGGAATTCTTTGTGGCAGGGCTGATGAACCCCCTCAGGCGGCCTGTGTTGATTAAGACGCGGGAGGTGGTTTAAAAAGAGGAACACTCTTACATACGTGGAGACTCTGGACTTCTGGATTGAGCCCGATTTGATGATTGCCATAAGACACGAGGTTGAGAAACATGCCGAGAAGATTCGGCACATTCACAAAGTCGTTCAGGAGCTGGTCTCGTTGAGGGAGAAGGTGAGGATAATGAAGATCGGCGCCCCGCGGAACTTCGACGTATATGCGGTAGACTCCTCCTACGGCTCGCCCCCGCTTGAACTCGTCGGCGGGGTGTTCACAGTGGTGGCGTATGGCTACGTGGGGCTGAGCGGAGGTCTGCAAGACAAGTTTCTGACCGGCGCCTTGTTCTTCAGCGACACTAAAGAGGCCGATGTCTCGCGCTTCTCCGCGTTGCTAGAGAAGCGGATGGCCACGAGGCTCCTCGAGGATAAGCTGAGGGGAAAGAAGAAGATGGACATGATCATACTAGACGGCGAAATTGCGGTGCACCCTCTCCCCTTTAACCTAGCCGTAGGAGGAGGAAAATATGAGGAGGCGAATAAAGTGGTTAACAACCTGTTGAGGGCCGCTGCGGCGAGCAAAACTACGATAGTTGCGGTGGCTAAGAGGGTGAGGTCGCGGTACCTCTCGGTGGTAGCCGGCCGATGTCTGCCGGTCAACGACAAGATAACCGCCTCTGCCATCTTAAAGCCGGGGGAGTATTTCAGCCTAGGTAAGCTTAGAGACCTCCTGCCTAGATATGCCGTTATTCACTACGCAGACTGCGAAGGTGGCTCCGAAAAAGAGGCGGTGTTACGTTGCTACAGAGGCGAGTCGGTCAAGCTAAGCGCTAGAGGCGAGAGGCTCTGTAGAAGACTGAAAGAGTTCGACGTAAACTTCGCACAGGTATTAAACTCCTCGCGGTATCCCCACCTCAAACTACTCGGCGACGTCGAGGTGGTTTACTACATACCATATGGACACAAAACGGCGGTGAGGATAGAGCTACTAGACCTGGGCAACCTAGGCGTCGACGCCGTATTGTCTTATCTCGCCTCCACCGCCTCCTCAGTGACGGGATACCCCCAGATCCTAGACGCCGTGGACCAATACGTGAGAGTGAGCCCAGACTTCGTCGAGGCCGTACTCAACGCACTCCTCTCAAAAACCCCCGGCGACCTCACGCACCTCCTCTGGCCCACAAATATGCAAAAGAGATTAGCGGGCAGGTTCTAAAACACGCAGACGCGTGGTCTGTTCAAGAAAGATTTTGTCAAGCGGCCTAAGCCGCTTACTTACGCGGATCTTTAAACTCTCTACAGACACCTCTACCGACTTATAGCCACGCGCCTCTAGATACTCCTCTACGTCGCGGACATTCACCTTAAGTTTTTTGACGTCGCCGCATGGACCCCAGCTACACAACGCACATGCCTGGCCGTGCGCAACTACGTTGGCTGCGCAGGAGGCCGGCAGAACCTCAAACCCCATCTGCCTAGCGACGGCGGCGAACCTCTCCTTCGGATATCTAATAGGCGTCTGCCGTCTTTCATGTAGTTCACGCACGTAGGGGGTTACATCGACACCGAAGGCCCTCAGTCGCGCGACTATGCCCTTTGTGACGCGCAGAGTCCCAAATACGACCCTCCTGTAGCCCAACTCCGCCGCCAGCGCCAAAAGCCGCGTCAAGTCCCGGTCGGTGACCCCAGGCACAATGGGACGGACGAAAAGCGTCACGGAGACGCCGCGTCTCATGAGCTCCGCCCCAGCTTTAAGCCTTTCAAGAGGCGGCGGGGCCCTGGGCTCCAGCCTGCCCGCGGTGTCGGTAACGCTTATCAACACGTCGAGTCCCCTCTGAACCTCGGCAAGTTCAGTAGGCGGCGGCATCTTCGTGGAGATCTGGATGGGGTTTCCTAAATACGTGGCGATGCTCTTGACGTAGCCCAGCGCCAATTCTCTAGTTTCGGGCAGGAAAGGCTCGGTGACGGACCCCACCGCGATTAGGCTACCCCATGGCCCCACGGCAACGTGGGGGTTTACGGCGACGGCGTAGGCCATCTGAAGAGGGGACAGCCCATACGGCTTGGCTACGCCGGGGAACCCCATCTCGTATATGTAGCAGTATGCGCATGCCAAGGGACAGCCCACGCCTGTGTGTATAGTCAAGCCGCACGGCCGCGGCCTCCTCTTGGCGTGGGGGTCTTTTCTAGCCTCCTTCCTTTCCTCCTCGCTGAGCCTCTCCTCAAGCGACTTAATGATCCTTTGTTTGGTCCTCCACGTCTCCATACAGTCTCTTGTACATTCTTCTCAACACCCGCCGGATTATGCCTCTCTTGTCCACATTCCCGAAGAGCTTTATAGCCGCTTTCCGCAGGCTCCCAGTAGTCACCACCGCCTTTAGTATTTCTTGCTCTCTTTTCGATAGTTTAAGCTTGTTGAGCGCCATCGCAGCTATCTCCACAGGCGTCAAGCCGCCGTAGTGAAACTCCTCAGGCATGTCGACTTTCGTCACCTTTCCAAACTTTACGATGGTGACTACAGCGTCGTCTCTAAGACCTGGGTATCTCTTCTTTAGATAAGCCACCAATTCTTCTCTAGATTTAAAGCCATCCATTACGGCGTCTTCCTCAGTAAGTTCTTTCACACGTTTGTAGATTACTTGTTCGACGTCGGCTATGGCCACTATGCGTCCTTTGCTGTGGATGTAGACTTTGTCTGCCACGCGGAGGACGCCGGGCCTTATGGTGGACTTCTTCCTTCCCTCAAACAAGGCCTTTAGGTACTTAGAGGAGAGCATTAGGTGTCTAATCACGGCTTGAGCCTCAGCGCCGGGGTCTTTCCAAACCCCTCTACCTCGTATTCGTCTGTGTCCACTGGAAATATCCTAACGCCTACTGGCCGTCTTTTGGCGTGTGAAATGGCGGCGAGGTCGTAGAGCAGATGTTTCAACTTTGTCCAGTCGTTTATCTTCACGGGGGCCATATCTAGGCCGGGTATGCAAACCGACGTGTAGCTGATTAAGTGGTCTAGGTTGAGGAAGCCCTCGTAGACGAGCCGCTTCAGCTCTTCGTCCTCGGCGAGGGGTAACATCACCTCGTTGAAGCCGACCTTCTTAACGTCCGCGGTCTCTATGGCTTGGTTTAATTTGTGTATGGCGTGGTGAGACCCAGGCTCGCCTAGCCTAATCCCAAACAGCCTATAAAACGCCTTTGCGACGCTTTCTTCGCCCCAGGGGGACAGCGAAGCGTCTACGCCTAAATACTCGAGACCCAGCGTCGAGGCCACGTATCTGCCCAGCTCTTCGCCGAGTCTCAAGATGTGCGGCACGTCGTCTAAGGTCTGCAAGTCGTTGGGGTAGAGGAGCGAGACCGTGACGCCTCTTTGTGTGGTTATGGAGGCGGGGAAATAGGGCGAGTTGTAGACGGCGCCGCCAAGCATTAGAGCTACGTATCTAGAGAGGTGGATCTCCCCCTTTGCGTATATGGTCTTGAGAAACTTTATGTACTCAGTCACATTTAAAAGCGAGGAGAAGGCCCCATACTGAGCCGCGTATCTGTAGACGTCGTCGGCGTCGTAGTAGAGGTGGGTTGCGGAGATGTACCTTACTCCGCGGTCTTGTAGAGCTGATATTACCTTCTCCGCCTTGTCTCGGGGCGGCGGCGAGACCGACACGCGAATGGTCGCTGGGTTTACGCTCTTTGCGGTCTGGAGGAACTTCTCCACGATGGCAAAGTCGTCGTTCCACATTAGGTGCAAAACTACTGCACGAGCGCGCATAGCTGTTCTAACATCTATATTAATAATACCATGTGGCGAGATGTAGATGCTCCGGCGGATAACGCCGTAGTGAATGAGCTTTGCAGATGTCTTTGAAGGGGCATGCGTTGCATTTCGGGTTTTCTCGTGTGCAGATTCTGCGGCCGAAGTTCCATAGGTAGTCGTCTAGCGTGAAGGGGTGTAGATCTGCGAATTTGGCGACTATCCTCCACGCGGTCTTCACAAGCTCTCTCAGTCTTATATCCTCCTCCCGCGTTGTCTCCACGCCGCTTTCTAGAAAATCGTAATTCAGGTCTACTATCCCCAGTCTGTAAGCTATTCGGGATACGTGGTTGTCGACCGGCACATCTGCCTCCTCTATGTCTTTAAAGTCGGCGAGTCTTCTGCCGTCTAGGAATTTAGCGAGCAGGAGGACTTTCTTCTCCACAGGGTCTTCATACGCCCTCATCTGTTTAATGGTCTCCTTCAGTTTTTTCAGGGAGTCGCGGGGGATGTTCGCAAATCCGCCGATGCGCAACGCCTTTTTACCCACGTCGCGAAGCAACAAGATGCGTGTGTGGAAATCCCAGACTCTCTTGCCGTTGATGGTTAACAAAACGTCTGCCTCGTCCGGTCTCAATTGGGCCAGCTTCTCTGCCTTAAAGAAGCCGCGGTTGTAGGCCAGTCTTCCAAGTCTATAAAGCAGGTCAGCGCCGTGGAAAAACTCTCCCTCGACTATGCCCTCAAAAGGCTCCCATAGACTCGTCCTATGGTCTATGGCCGTCATCGCCATGAAGTAGCCTATCTGGTCCTCCAGCGGGTCGTCTGGAGGCGGATATAAGCGGGGGTCCAGATAATTGTCGCGTTTTACGCCCACGGCCTTCAGAACGTTGGCAACCGCCTCTGCCTTGTCTACATCTATCGCCTCCATGTCGCCTCTGAAACAAATTTAACTATTTAGCTGTAACGCCGCCCCATGCGGACGTGCGTGGAGCTTAGGGGGAGTATCTCCGTGGCGCATAATCCCTCTTTCTCTCCCAGCTGGGCGCGGGTCCACGGCCATGACTATATAATCACAGTGGCAATATGTAAAGAAGGGTATGCCGACTTGGTGGTAGACGCCGCAGAGGCCTCTGAAAAGTTAAGAAAAGTGTTGTCGGAAATGGACGGGAAATATCTGGCCTCTCCGCTGGAGAAGCCGCCTCTGCCGCCTCCTCACGTATACATAGTGCCTTGCGGCTTGCCGGGCCTAAGTGGAGAGTGCTTGGCGAGGCACATAGCAGAGCTTCTCGGCGCTACGTGGGTACGTGTGTGCGAGAGTGGACTTGCGGCGCCTTGTTTCTACTTTGAAAATTTTAAAAAATAAGACGGCATAAATTTTGTGAAGCTTAGGGTGAAGTTTCTGGCGTCGCTTTCAGAGTTGACAGGTGTGTTAAAGACAGAGGTGGAGGTGCCAGACGGTCTCACTGTGAGAAAGTTAATAGACATATTAACCGAAAGATATGTAAAGCTGAGAGAGGAGTTGTTAGACGAAAGAGGCGACTTAAAACCTATGTATAACATCTTGGTCAACGGAAGAGCTATAGAGTGGCTCGGCGGTTTAGAGACGCAGTTGAAAGACGGAGACGAAGTTGTGTTTATTCCGCCGGCAGCTGGCGGCTACAGGGGTCCCATATTGCGTATTCGTCACAGCCGTAACTAGCCACAACGTGGCACAGAACAATTACGTGATCTCCCATCTCAAGCTCTCCGCCGTATACGCACTCCACCACCCGAGAGGCATCTCCCAGAGTTATGCACGGCGCCGCTTTACACCTACTTATCTGACCCCACCTCACTAGCTTCTTCTCGCCGGGTTTCCCAAATATCTCATAAGCCCTTTCTACGTCTTTTACTAGATTTATTGAGAAACTCTTCTCTTGTCGAATAAGTGTCAGCGTCTTTCGGCTCTTATGGAGAGGAATCCCCACAAGCGGCGGCTCTCCAGGTATAACTAAAGGCCACCCCACCACGGCTCCGTGGTCGCCGACTACGACCACTAACACAGGCGTAGGTAGTGGCGACCTCTCACACACGGCACCAGACAAAACTGGGTTAAACAAACTCGTATCTCCCGTCTGGGTATACTCTGGCGCCTGCTCTCCGCGTGGCCCAGCAAGAGAAGACTATTCCTATGGAGAAGGTGGCTGGGTGTCTGTAGGCGTATTCAATGTGGACGTCCAACGCCGTCACTTTGCCGCCAACTCCGTGCACCCCTATGCCGAGCTTATTTATGGCTTTCAACAGCTCTTGTTCCATCTTGGCGATTTCTGGCTCTGGGTGTCTCGAGCCGACGGGCCTAAGCACGGCTGCCTTCTTTGCAAGCTTCGCGGCGATGTCCACGGAGGGGCCTACACCTACGCCGACAATTACAGGCGGACATGGCATGGGGCCTGCGTCTATCACTGCTTCGAGCACTAGGCGGGGTAGCTCCTTCATGGCGACGCCAGGTGGCAGGGTGAAGGCCTTGCTGGGCAGCTCCGTCCCGCCTCCTTTAGGCACGTAGTAGAACTCTAGATAGTCGCCGTCGAATAGCTCAATCTCGAACCACGGCGCGCCGACCCCCGTGTTGTCGCCTGGATTTTTTTCGCTGAAGGGGTGCACTGTGTTCGGCCGTAGGGGTAGTTCTTTCGTTACTTCACGTACAGCTTGTGTTAATATGTCGAAGATTTTGCTCCTGATAGGGAAGCGGTCGCCGAGCTTGATGTAAAAGTTAGGGAACCCAGTGTCTTGACAGACAGCCGCCTTCTCGGCGGTAGATAACTCGATGTTTTTCAGAATGGCGCCCAGCTGAAGCTTGGCGGGTTCGTTCTCCTCCACCTCTAATGCTCCTTTAAGCGAGGTGGTCACGTCGAAGGCTGGGCCTATGGATGCGCGGGTGATGACCTCTTTAGCCGCCTTACGGATGACCTCCTCAAGCATTATATATCTAGTCGAGGGTCATTAAAATACATTCTTTATACTCTTGGCTCAAAAAAGCTCACGTATTTAGTCGGGTGTCAAATTTTTAAATGTAAATACGTGCATATCTATGCCTGTATATCGCCTAAAGACTCCTCTTTCCACAGAAGAGGTGGCAAAACTGCGTGTGGGGGATACAGTTTATGTAAGCGGCGTCGTAGTGGCGGCGCGGGATTCTGCGCACAAGAGAATGCTTGAATACATAGAGCGGGGTGAGAAGCTTCCGGTGGATCTGAGAGGCGGTGTGATATACCACGTGGGGCCCGTGGTGAGGAGGACCGAGAGGGGGTGGGAGGTGATAAGCGCAGGTCCAACTACGTCGGCAAGGATGGAGGCCTTTGAGGCAGATGTAATTGAGAAGTTGGGGGTTAAGCTCGTTGTGGGGAAGGGCGGCATGGGTAAGAGGACTGCGGAGGCGATGAAAAAACATGTGGCTGCCTACGCCATATTTACAGGCGGCGCGGGCGTTTTAGCCGCGAAGGCGATTAAACGCGTCGTAGACGTGCACTGGCTAGACCTGGGGATGGCTGAGGCCATGTGGGTGTTTGAGGTGGAAGACTTTGGGCCGCTGACTGTAATGATCGATTCGACTGGGAGGAATTACTACGATGAGCTACGTGACGAGGCCAGGAGGAAGGTTGCAGAGATCTTGAAGACTATCGAATGGCCTCATTGATATATTAACGCAGAGTTTTACCGTCGTGGTTTTTGATCTGCTTCACCCTAAGCTGAGGGAGGCTATTAAGGAACTTGGGTACACAGCTCCTACGCCTGTGCAGACTGTTGCAATACCTGTAGTGCTTTCGGGCGTTCACGTGTTGATTATTGCACCTACTGGGTTTGGCAAAACTGAGGCCGCCTTGTTCCCAATCTTTACAAAGATGTTGGAGTCGCAGGGCGAGGGGATTAAGGCGCTTTACATCACGCCTCTTAGGTCTCTTAATAGAGATTTATTGCGTCGGCTTTTTGTCTTGGCCGATAAGTTAGGTCTTTCTATCGCAGTTAGGCATAGCGACACTTCGGAGGCTGAGCGGAGGATTTTGGCGTCGCGGCCGCCTGATCTACTTATTACCACCCCCGAGTCTCTCCAGATCTTGTTGCTACATAGGAGGCTCAGGCGCAGTTTGAGGAACGTGCGTTTTGTTGTTGTTGACGAAGTTCATGAGCTCGTTGGTAGCAAGAGGGGAGTTCAGCTTGCGGTTGGGCTTGAGAGACTTGTGGAGCTCGCGGGGGAGTTTCAAAGAGTTGGTCTTTCTGCGACTGTAGGTGATCCGAACCTTGTGGCGGGTTTTCTAGGCGGTGTGGGGAGGAGGGTTGAGGTGGTGGATGTTTCCGGAGAAAAAAAGTACGAGCTTGATGTGGTTCTACCGACGCCTACAGACGAGGATTATGTAGATGCCGAGAAGTTCGACGCAACGCCTGAGGCCGTGGCTAGAGTGAGGAAGGTGGCCGAGTATATAAAATCGACTAGAGGCACCGTGTTGATCTTCACAAATACACGCGACGGAGCCGAGTTTCTTGCTTCCAGACTTAAACACCACCTAGGCGACTTGGTTGAGGTGCATCACTCATCTCTTTCCCGTGAACATAGAGTGTCTGTGGAGGAGAAGTTGAAGCGAGGCGAGTTGAAGGCTGTGGTTGCCACGTCTAGTCTTGAATTGGGCATAGACATCGGCGACATTGAGCTGGTCATACAGTACGGTTCGCCGCGGCAAACTTCTAAGCTAATCCAGAGAGTAGGAAGAAGCGGACATAGACTTGGCCAGACTTCACGAGGTATTGTGGTAGCCTCCGACTTTGAGGATCTGTTGGAGTCTGAGGTTATCGCGGAGAGGGCAATGAACAGAGTGTTGGAGAGCGATGTAGAATATCACGAAAACGCGCTTGACGTCCTTTTACACCAGGTGGTAGGAATTGCGCTTGAGGCTGTAGTAGACGGGAGAGAGGTGGACCTAAGTCATGTGTTGACGATTGTGAAGCGTGCCCACCCCTATAGAAACCTCACAGAGGATGACCTCAAGCTCGTGCTGGACTTCGCAGAGAGGCATCGCCTCCTCAGAGGACTAAGGCCGAGAAAAGGCAGTATAAAGTACTACTTCGAGAATGTGTCCACAATACCTGACGAGAAGAAATACAAGGCCGTGGACGAGTCCACTGGCAAGCCTGTTGGCGAATTAGATAGAGAGTTCGTATTTTCCATAGAGCCCGGGACTAAGATTGTGTTGTCTGGCAGGGTGTGGACCTTTGTTAAGCGCGAAGGAGACGTGGTGTACCTCTACCCAGACTACGACGTAGTTGGGGCGTTGCCTGCTTGGCTTGGCGAGCAAATTCCAGTTCCGTACGAAGTTGCGCAAGAGGTTTGTCGTAGGCGTGCAGAGATTCTGAGAGCTCTACTGCGCGGCGAGGAAGAGCTTCCCGTGGATATAGACGGCGTCAATGAAGAGATCATACCAGAGCCTGGGAGACTCCATATCCACATAGTGGGCAATAAATATGTCGTAGTGCACAGCTGTCTTGGTTCTAAGGGAAATGAAGCCCTGGGACTCTACCTATCGCATGCCCTTTCTGGGTACGTAGGACCTGTGGGGTATCGAGCCGATGCATATAGGGTCTTGTTGATATTTCGAGATTTTGTCCCTCTACAAGCTCTTGACGAGGTGTTTAAGAAACCTCTGCCCTTCGTATATAAGACGCTTAGAAACGCCGTAAAGAGCTCTAGGATGTTTAGGTTTAGGTTTTTCCAAGTGGCTAGGCGAACAGGTCTTGTGTCTAAGGACGCCGAAGAAGTCCCTGCCAAACTCGTCGAGGCGTATCTAGATGACTTGCCAGGTCTGGAGGCGCTTAATGAGATTTTTGTGGAGAAACTGGATGTAAAAGGATTAGCTGATTTGTTAAAGGCGGTAGAGAGGGAGGGCCTAGTCGTAAGGCGGCTCTCGAGGCCAACGGCCTTAGAGAGGCCGATTCTAGAGGAGGCTCTGCGGCTTGATTTCTCGCTTAGAGGTCTCTCTAGGGAGTCGCTTGCTGATCTTGTCCGTCGGAGGATTATGAACAAATACGTCACTTTGCTATGTCTTAACTGTGGATGGTCTATGGTGACGAGGGCGTCTATGCTTCCCGACGATATATACTGCCAGAAATGTGGATTAAGAACTTTGGCGGTTCTAAAAGGCATTGACTTAGAAAAGGCCAGGCAAGTCTTGAAGAAATATAGACTAAGGCAGAGGATGAGCCCAGAGGAGCGGAGGGTTCTAGAGAAAATTCAACAAAGCGCATCTCTAGTACTGGAACACGGCAAAATCGGCGTCTTTGTCCAGTTGGCACATGGCGTGGGTCCGAAGACTGCGTTGAAGATATTAAACAAGGTCTTCGAAGGCGATGACCTCTGGCTTGCCATTTTAGATGCCGAAAAACAGTTTGCGTCGACCAAGGCCTTTTGGGACTAAGCTACTCAACGCCTTTAGACTTCAAATATTCTTCGAATAAACGTTTTGCCCTTTCTGCCACTGGTCCTACGCCTTCTACTCCTATTTCACTAACTCGCACCTTGTCGCCTATAAGGACTGTATTTGTCTCCTCTACATATTTAACCATGCCGGGGAACACCTTCTCTGCATATTTAGCGAATTCTCGTAGGTCTATTCGTCTCTCTATGCTGGCTATATGGATTATATACCTATACATTATGAAGACTCTGTCATATTTCTCGCCGGTTTTCCCCACAGCATTAGAAAGAACGATGTTGAGTTGTGTGTCCACTGCGTGAAGTATGCCTCTGTAGACCTCTCCATTTGACAAAACTACTTGTACCTCTCTTCCAATTACGTTGTTTAGCTCGGCTACAAATCGTTTATTGGCTTCTGCAAGTGTTGAAGCCATGGAAGAAGTGGGTCTTAGGTATTAAAAACTTATAGGATTTAGCCCGCCTTGGTGGAGTCTGCCTCGTCGAAGTCTTATCGACACAGTAGTTACGAGAACTACAAGACTCCTATATAGACCTTTTCGCCTATTTTCAGTGGAAGCTCCTTTTTGATGTCAAGTTGCAGGCCTCCAATGGAGATCCGCGTTGTTCCTTCTCCTATGTAATATACTAAACCCCATGCATAGATTTTATATTTCTTGAAGTCTTGATCTTTCTCTTTGTGTATAACTAATTTGACATTGTCTCCCTTCGATAGCTTTATTCCTAATTTATCCAGCGGCATTTCTAACACAACCTCTACGTCGCCCTTTAAAGTGATGACGTTAGGCGTATCGCTACTTACGTCAACGACTTTTAACGAAAATTCCATGCCGCTTGTCTTGGTTTCGGTATAAAAATATTGATGGAGTCCTCACAAAAAATTTGGATCTACTCTCTCTTCACAGATTAAGATATAATCTATCTGTTTAATACATCGAATATTCAATTGACACATGATCTGTCCATATTGTAAGTCTGACAAAATTTCGCTGAATGAGAATGGCGAGTATGTATGCACCGAGTGCGGAACGGTGCTCGGCTTTGAACTCATGCCGCCTAGAATTAAATTTGAGACTCCTTTAAGGAAAGAGAGCCGTCTCCTTACGTATCTTGAAAAAGAAACCAAGGAGACAGTTAAGAAGAGATATAGCGAATTAGTGAGGTTCTACTTAGCTAAGGTAGCCAGAGAACTCGGCCGCCCAGAGCTCGAACAAGTGGCGTGGTCGATGTTTACGACAATAGACAAAAGAGTCTATCAAGGCAAAAACCCAAGAGTCATAGCGGCGGCCTTGGTATACCTGGCAGCTGAGAAATCAGGATTCCACATCTATAAGCAACAAATAGCGGTGATCCTAAATATCAGTAAATTCACCATCAGAGACACAGTCACAAAGCTCAGACGCCATGTATGACTTAACGTCTCTCCTCACTAGGCTTTTAGAATGTATAGAGTGCAAATATTCATGCCGCGAGAAAGGGCTGTGTGCCTTCTCAAAAGAAGAGATGGGCCACGTGATCGCTTTGGCTTCTCGAATATTCCGACGAGACGTCGACGCGACGTTACAGACGCGTTATGAGCTTTTTACGAAGATAGACGAGAAAATCGCAGTTAAGGCCACCCTAGCCACAATAGACCTCCTAGATATTGCGGAGTTCGCAGAAGACGAAGAAGTAGAAGATATCCTGTTAATCCCAGGTCGACCTATTTACGTCACTACGAAAAGTGGCAAATACAAGACCTCAAAGATCGCAGACAACTCCTCGATAAGAAGCTTGCTGAGGCTAGCCCATATGAAGGGAGTGGAGCTCACCACGGCCAATCCCTCGCTGAGGTATGGCCTGAGATTTGGTAAGATCAGGATGCGTATATCGCTGGATCTGCCCCCCATAGTGCCTAACCCGCAGGCTTATATCCGTATACACAGGAAGAAGATCGCCATCCGCCAGCTGTTAGAAGACGGCTTTATGACCCGTGAACAACTGAGACAGATATACAACGCGTTAAGAGAAGGCAAGCACATAGTTGTGACGGGGCCGCCCGGCAGCGGCAAGACGACTCTTCTCGCCGCGCTTGACGACCTAATACCGGCCAACCTACAGAGGGTTTATATAGATGAGGCGGACGAATTCGAGGAGGACCCCGACAAAAACCAGATTAAAATTGTCGACGTAAATAAGGTGAGGCAGATCTATGCCTCTCTAAACAGAAACATCGACGTGGTGTTTATAGGCGAACTGCAGTACGAGGATCATTTTCACGCATTCAGAGTCGCCACCGAAATAGGGTTGCAGACACTCGCGACAATGCACTCGACGACTATAGACGATGCGTTGAAGAGACTGGAGAAATACGTCGAGGTGAAGAACATGGCCGTTGTACAGCTTGCAAAACGCTACTCAACAACTATAGAGAGGCGAGTGGCGGAGATATATGTTAAGTGACTACATTGCTTATAGAATACAAGAACTCCACGAAAGAGCTTACAATAGACTTGTCTTAGTGTTAGCCTCGTCTTCATCGGTGAGCGTGCTTCTGAGCGGTCTAGCTCTGTTCACCAACTCATCTCTTAAGCACGTCGCAGTTGCGGTCTTCGTATTCGGCATAATGCTCGCCGAGAAGATACATAGAAAGACGCTGGAAAAGATGCGGAAACTTGTGAAAAACCCGGAGGACGAGATGTTGGCGAGGGGCTACTTCGCCGTATTGAAAGACCTCTACACGAAGGATCACCTAATCCGCAGAATGCTCACCGAGCCGCAGATCGAAGACCCCATCATCAAAAGGGAGAAAAAGACTGTGTCCGCCGCGGCGCGCTTCTTCGAGGCGCGCTACGCTGCCCTGAAGACGCGTACCAGGATTGTAATAACTGCGACGTCTATATCTATAATGCTTCCCCACCTCGTCGTGCTTAGAGACGTGGTCACCGCCATAATAGTTATAGGCGTGTTGTTAATAGCGAGAAAAATCCTCTAAAAAATTTAGTCGAATTCTTTTTTCTCCTCGCCTTTCTCTTCTTTTTTCTCCTCTTTCTCAAGCTTCGAGGCAGCAATTATTTCGTCGATGCGCAGTATCATTGAGGCGGCCTCTACGGCGACCTTTAACGCATTAAGCTTTACGGTAAGAGGCTCAATGAGCCCAAGCGCGACCATGTCGACGACTTTGCCTTGATACACGTCTAGGCCATATCTCCAACCGTCAGGTTGCTCATGTTTGTGCGTTAGTTCTGTTAAGATGTCGATGGGGTCAAGACCTGCGTTCTCAGCCAGGGCCTTCGGAATGGCCTCAAGCGCCCTTGCGAAAGCCTCCACAGCATATTGCTCTCTCCCACCGACCTTAGGCGCAAACGCCCTAACGGCCTTGGCGGCCTCAACCTCCGCGGCGCCACCGGCCGGCAGTATGTACGGCTCCTCTACAACGTCCGCCACCACAGACAAGGCATCGTCCAAGTTCCGCTCGGCCTCGTCCACTAGGCGCTCAAACCCGCCTCTCACCAAGATTGAGACGGCTCTCGGGTTTTTACACTGCTCTACAAATACCATCTTTTCGTCGCCGACGCGTCTCTCTTCTACAAGTCCAGCGAAGCCTAGGTCTGCCTCGGTTAAGTCCTCAATGTTGGTTACCAGCCTGGCGCCGGTGGCTCTCACCAGCTTCTCAATGTCGCTACGCTTGACGCGTCTCACTGCAAGTATACCGGCCTTGGCTAGATAGTACTGCGCAATGTCGTCAATGCCCTTTGTAGTGAAGAGAGCAGTGACGCCAAGCGACTTGAGCTTATCCACGTAATTCTTGAGGATACGCTCCTCCTCCTCTAGGAACGCCTTCATCTGAGTGGGGTCGTTTATCCTAATCTCGGCATCTATTTCGGGCTTCTCCACCTCCAGCGGCGCATCAAGGAGGGCAATTTTGGCGTTGACAACCCTCTTCGGCATGGCGGCGTGAACCACCTCCTTGTCCACAATTATGCCATAGACAAGTTGTGTATCTAGGAGGGAGCCTCCGTGTTTCTTTACGATCTGGATATTGTCGAGATCGACATACCACTTGCCGTTCCTCTCCTCGGCTACCTGCAGCACTGCCTTCACTGCCAAGTCGGCGAAGTACTCTTTGACAGTCTCGGAGATCTTCCCACCCATTGAAGTCATGGCGATCTTCTTCAACGTGTCTGTATCAGACCTGTTTACAGGCACGGCTACTTTGCGCAAGTGATCGATAGCGACGTCAAGAGCCTTCTTAAAGCCGCTCACCACGACGGTTGGGTGGATGTTCATGTCGAGGAGCTTCTGAGCCTCCTCAAGCAAGGCGCCTGCCAAAACAACTGCGGTGGTGGTTCCGTCGCCGGCCTCCTCCTCCTGCGATTTGGAGATCTCCACTAGGAGCTTGGCTATGGGGTGCTGTACGTCCATCTCGTCCAGTATAGTGGCGCCGTCATTGGTGATGGTTATGTCGCCAAGCGAGTCGATGAGCATCTTATCCATACCCTTCGGGCCTAGCGTCGTCCTCATGACCTCGGCGATGGCTCTGGCAATCATTATATTAAGTCTCAAAGCCTCTTTTCCAAACGCCCTTTGCGTACCTTCTTTCAATACGAGCACTGGTACGCCTCCTATCTGGGTCAATACTGCCTGACTCATGGCTTGACAAAAATTGTGTATATAAAAACTTTTCTGCGCTTGGATGCCTACAACAGATCGAGCGTCCTAGCCAAGGGCACAGCAGAGTCTTCCCCCACGTAGATTGTGTCCTCATATTGTGCCACGAAGCCTCTTGACCTTTCGACAAGAACCTCGTAGCCGTGCAACACCCCAGCCTTGAGAGCCATAGCAATTGTATTATCGTCTATCTGTGGAAACCAACGAGGCGTGAACGGCAGAGGCCCCGCCTCAGAGCTTACCACATCTATCAACGGCTGGAAGACCTTATGCCGCATTCTTGCGAGACGGAATATCGTAATTTCTTTTCCATCTACCACGTAGCCTTCTCCGTTAGTTGAGAAAGGCTCTATGGCGTAGATATCGCCAGGGGAAAGAGCTTGAGAGGCCGACTTGTCGAGGTAATTCGGGATCACATAGCCGGCATGGAGGAGGTACCGCTCGATCTTATGACCGGTGAGATTATATACAGGCTTAAAGCCGTAGTTCTTAATAACGCGTTCCACCGCGTCGCCTATTTGCCACGCCTTGACTCCCGGCTTGGCCGTATTTATGGCGGTCTCTAAGGCGGCCCTTGCCGCCTTTGCCAAATTCGCGACGACGGGGCCCAGCACCACCGTGACCGCCGCGTCGACAATATATCCGTCGCGATGAGCCCCCACGTCGATCTTCACAAGGCCCGTCTTTGGGATTGTGAGAACGTCTCCTCGTTTCGCTGTGTAATGCGCCGCTACTTCGTTTATGCTTATGTTAACAGGAAATGCCGGCTTTGCGTCGTTAGCCCGTATGAAGGCCTCGACTTTTTCACAAATTTCTAACACCGGGGTGCCAGGTTGCGTCAAATCTATTGCGTATCTAAGCGCCTTGTGAACCACGTCGCCTACTTGCCGTAATATTCTGAGCATCGCCACAGACGAGGCTTGAGGTTTAAATCTATTGGAAGAAGAAAGAATTTTAAAGTTGAGTCTAGAGGGCAACCATGGGAGCCTTAACCATAGTGGCTAAATACATGATAGTTGCGCAAATAGAGGTAAACGGCAGCGTTGACAAATCTGACATAATAGGCGCTATGTTCTCTCAGACAGAAGGACTACTTGGAAAAGACATGGATTTAAGAGAGCTTCAAATGATGGGACGCGTCGGGAGGGTAGAGGTTGAGATAGTCGAGAAAAACGGCAAGACCAAAGCCAAGATATACATACCGAGCAACTTAGACCGATACGAAACAGCCTTAGTAGCGGCCCTCATCGAGAGCGTAGAGAGAGTAGGGCCCTACCCAGCCTCGGTAAAGGTATTAGAGATTAGAGACCTACGCGAAGAGAAGAGAAAAAGAATTGTTGAGAGAGCCAAAGAGCTAGTAAAGTTAATAGAGGAGGAGATCCTCCCGGACACAAAAGAGATCATTGATAAGCTAAAAGAGGACGTCGCGAAGGCTGAGGTCATTGAATATGGCCCGGAGAAGTTGCCAGCGGGCCCCGACGTCGACAAATCAGACTCGATAATCATAGTGGAGGGAAGAGCCGACGTAGTCAACTTGGTGAAACACGGCTATAGAAACGTCATAGCTCTAGAGGGCATCAGCAAGGGGATACCGCAGACGATAGTAGACCTAAGCAAAAAGAAATCAATCACAGTCTTCATCGACGGCGACAAAGGCGGCGAACTTGTGCTGAAAGAACTGCTGAAGGTGGCGCACGTAGACTACATAGCCCGTGCGCCCCCTGGCAAAGAGGTGGAACAGCTAACCGCAAAGGAGATAGCCAAGGCGCTTAGGAACAAAGTCACATTAGAAGAGTGGCTTGCACAGCAGAAAACAGGAGAAAAGACGGAGGTCCCCCCTCCTCAACCCACGGTGCAGCCGGCTGAGGCCATGCCTCAATTCCCCTTTGACATCTCCAAGAAAATAGAAGAGATGCTTGGCACACTTGAGGCGGAGGTCTACGACGCCAACTGGACGCTGTTGAAGAAGATGCCGGTCAGAGAACTACCCGACTTCTTGGCGACGACAGGCGACTCCATATACGCCATAATTCTCGACGGAATAACCACGCAGAGGATAGTAGATCTAGCCGCAAAGAAGGGTGTAAAGATGATAATAACCGCCAGAGTAGGGCCCTTGACTAAAGTGCCTGAAGACATGAAAATAATTACTTTCGAAAAACTAACCCAAAAAGTCCAATAAACCTAAGCTTTTCTATCTAGAAATCCTACCTGACTCAGCACGCATAAAGCTGTATAAACAGCGTTAGAGCGTTGCGTCAGCGGCTACCGGCGGCTTGTCTCTTCTAACCACTTCTCTACGGCGTCTGCAAGCTCAGCGTAGCGTTTGAAGCCCTCTAGATGCGCTCTGCCGCATACTATCATCATTTCGCCGTTCTTCATGCGGTACACCTTCGGCCCCCTCCCCGTAAGGGCCTTTACTACGGCGGAGAACCTCTCGGCATCCGCCTCCCTGCCACCAGGCGCGTCAGCCCTCGCTACGGCAAAGCCCCTAGCCGCATTTCTCCCATATCTGCCGAAGGTAATCTCATACTCGCTCCTTACGCCGTCGACCTCGGCGGTTATCTTAGTTTTCAACAATTTCTTGCCGCTCTGGCTTTCCTCAAGCTCGGCACCTCCGCTTATCACCTTCACCACGTGCTCCCTGCCATTCACCTCGACCTCTCTCTCGAAGCCCTTTAGCGTCAGGGAGCCTCTCGCCCTGCCCTCCTCTATGACCTCTCTGGCTTTTTCGTAAACATTCTCACCCGCCTCCCAAGCCCTCTGGAGTATGTACTCCACAAACTCCGCCGCCAGCTTCTGCTGTTCGCCAGAGCCATATACGGAGAGCCATGCGGCACGCTCAAGACCCCTCCTAAGGATCGAGACGTAGCCGTCGCTGCCCTCCCCCGGCATCTTCACCGTGAAGCGCCTGCCTTCCACAAGCCCCATCTCCCCAAGCCGCTGTACCTCCCGCGCTATGCTGTCGGGGCTAGTGGAGCCGAATATGACCCTAAGCGCGCTCTCTACCAGCCCCACTTCGTACCTCGGCCAGCCCTCCATCAGCATGCTCTTGACCTCCGCGTCGACGCCTACATGCCTTAGAAGGCGGGCCGCGAGCTCCACGCGGCTCCGGTCTGTCGGTTGGAATTCGACCTCGATCTTGTCGCTCAGATATACGTTGTACTTCACGGCGACGCCGGCCTCCGATATGGTCAGGCTTGTCAAAGGCCGTAGAGGAAGTCTTAACGGCTCTAAGAAGGTGGATATGACGACGGCTAAGAAAGTCAAAACCGCAGCCGCTGTCTTTGAACTGCCTCAGAAACTTGGTATTCTACAATACGTGGAGTATGAGCCGCCTCGGCGTGAGTGGTGTACAAGTGATGGGTGCCTATACGAGGGAGTGCTGACTGCGGAAGGCTGCCGCAGAGGAGTGTGTATCAAGTACCGCGTGTGGGTTCATTCAAGGGATAGGAGGAGGTGGGAGGCGAGGGAGAGGTGGAGGAGGCGTAGGGATGAGGAGGCGGGTGGGTGTATTAGGCAACAGGTGGCTGACGCTCTGTGGGAGTTGTCGGGGCGGTACGACGTCGGCGTGTGGTATGAGCATGTAAAAACAGGTAGGTGGCTTCACCAAGTTGATGTCTTCTGCGGCGTTGTTGTAGACGGGGTGAGGCTGGATCAGCCGCAATGCCGCGTGGCAGAGGAGTGTGTCGAGCAGATTCTTGAGGACTACAGACGTGAGGTGGAGAGGAGGAGCGAGCCTCCTCCGCCCCCGCCGCCCGACCCGGCTGAGGAGTTGTTGAGGGAGTGGCCTGAGCTGGAGGCCTTCGGCGTTGATTGGGTGAAGAAGTGGGTAATTCTGAGGGATAGGCTGGTTGAAATCGCTAAAGTATTGCGCAGATTCCCGTGGATGGTTGATGCGATAAGGCAGAGGCCTATGAGCATCCTACACCCATACATGATAGAAGTGTACATAGCAAAGGACGGGTCGGAGGCTTGCCTCTCGCCGAACCCGCCTAAGGCTTTCTGCGCGCGGGACGGAGCTGTGAAGGAGGTCAAGCTAGAGCTGGAATTTAAGCGATATGAAGTATACGAAGACAAGATAAGAGAAGTATACAGACCAAAAGGCCTACTGGCATACACCACGGCGACCAGGGAATACGTGAGGATACTCTAATTCAGAAAGTCTAGTAATGTCTTTTCAGACCGACCCGTTTTGAGATCGCCCTCCTTTACGCCAATTACCTCAGCGATTCTCAACACCGCTGGTATGATCTGCTTCTCGATATAGTAATCTATGTCTATGGCCTTTATGTCATCTATAAGAATGTACGGCACGGCCCTCTGGGAGACCTTCTCTCCGCCTCTCACCACCACGTAGCCTATCGTCGTGCCTTTGCCGACCTTATAGCCGCGCTTCTTTAGAAGCAAGGCGGCGGCGACGTGAGGCGGATGGACCTTATACTCGTCCAGCTCCTTATCTAAGGTTTTCCAAATAATGAGGTCCTCCAGATTGAACTCATATCTTTTCAACTTTTCGATTACATCTCTTACATACCTCACAACGCTTTGCCTTGCTTGAGCGAGGTCTCTAGACGTCAGGATAAGCTCAATCGTCTTCAGTTGCACCTCTTTAGCCAGTTCACACCAGTCGCCGCGAACCACCTCGAACCCCACAATGTCTATCCGTCCGTCTCTTAAAAGACCGGCGTACCTCTTCTTGGCCTCGGTGAAGAGAACCTTGGCGTAGTCTTTATCCACCTTGATCTCAATCCCATGCCGCTCTTCTACGTACTTGATCAGTCTCTCCACGTCTCCCCCCTTCTTAACAAAGAGGCTGTCCGTGTCGCCGTACACCACAGTTATGCCGATCTTCTTTGCGTACTCTATGACGTCTCTTAAGATAGATCTGGCAAAGGCCGTGACAGACTCAGCCACCTCTCTCTTATACCAACGGGCCCCCACCCACCCCAAATAGCCATACATCGCGTTGGCCATGACTTTAAGCGCCTTCTGCCTTTCGTCGAGTATTCTATACTCCGGCGTGTCGGGCCTGTACTTCTTCATCTCCTCTCTAACCGCCTTCCTAAGTGTCACAAGCTCCCGCAAGACCTGGGGAACGAAGCCGACAGGGCTTTTCCTGAAACGGTGGCCCACCTCCGGCGCGACTATGACGCCCTCCGGCGGGTCCGGCTCGCCTGGCTCTAAGTAAGTGTCTGGCGACAGGTTGTACTTCATCATCACGCTTGGATACATTGCTGAGAAGTCCAGTACCAGTATGTCGTCGTAGAGACCTGGCTTCGGCTCTAGGACGATGGCCCCTTTATACGGTTCGTATTCCCGCTCCTCCCTGTTAGGGGCCACCTCGCCCAGGCGGTACGCGTAGCGGAGGAGCATCCACTCCACCCTGTTGCCTACGCTGGCGGCTGCCACCTGGTCAAGCGGCAGGCCAGACACCGCAGAGAGCTGGATGAGAAACGGCAGGAGCTTATCAGCAAGACCCAGCGTCGACCTGACGTCGTCCAACACGTACTGCCTAAGCAACGGCCGCTTGCTGGGGTCGTTCCAATATTTATATATCTCGTGGCCAGGTATTAGGACGCGTTCTTCTCTCTTCATAACTCCGAAGTACTCAGCCACCCTGTCGAGAGTCTTTAACTTAATCTCGGGGAACTCCTCTACTATGTTGTAAAGATCGACGTTGGCCCTACCCACGAGAGACCAATGTCCGTATACGCTCTGTTGAGGTGTGCCGCCGAGTCTATCCACCCTAAGCGGGACCCCCACCACCTTCGCCCGCTCCGCCAGGTAAGGCCAGTCAAACTTGTTAGAGTTGTAGCCGACGACCACGTCGGGGTCGTACGTCTTTACAAACTCCACAAACCTCCGCAAGACCTCTTTGTCGTCTTTACCTGCGGCTTCAAACACCTCTTCGCGGCCGTCGTTGGTCTTGACGGCGAGCATGATCACGGGGTCCCGCGCCGGGTCAGGAGATCCCCTTTCGTTGTACACCTCTATGTCAAACGCCAAAACGCGGAGAGCCGGCGGGAAACCTGCCTCTACGCCTTTCCACTCCTTTACTACATATTGAGGGAGGTGTCCCAGCCTACCTGTCTCCTCCACCTCAGCCACATTCCAGCTACATGGTACGACCCCCTTGTCGATTAAGTAACGCATGTAGTAACGGATGTCGGCCTCGTACACGCCCAGAACCCCAGGGATTTCGCGCGCCGCCTCCCTCAGCCTCCGCACATCCTCAGGCACCTTCGCCACCACTCTTAGAAATCTCCTAAGCCGCCCCAGAAACCTCCTCTCTACCACTTCCACCGTCTCCACAGGCGCCACGCGGGAAAGAGACGTCTTGACGGCGTGTGCCTCGCAATCTGGACAGTCGATGTAGAAATACGGCCTAAAAGACCTATCTACAACCACCACTCTTTTCCCATCCTCCGAAACGGCGAAAATCCGTACCTCAGGCACTCCGCCAACTACCGCATACGTCGCGTCTAAAGGCCAGACTCTTAACTCCACACTATTCCAGGAGAACATAAAAATATTATGTTATTCCAAAACTATGGAGACCATAAAGAGATGCCTAGAGATGTTGCCGAAGAAGCCGGGCACGGCCCATAGCTATATAATTGAGTGGCTAATGGAAAAACTGCGGGAGGTATGAAATTGTACCTTGGCATTGCCGTGTTTACTACAATCTACGCCGTAGCACTTACGTTGCTCGTCACGACAGAGTCGTCTTCGTTGCTTTGGAACGGCATCGTCGGCTTTATGTTATCTTTATCGCTGGTGCTTTCTCTGGTCCCGGTGGCGGGCCCTCTGCTCTATGAAACAGCCACAAATGTAATGCTTAGGGCGTTGAATCCCCCCATAGACTTGTACTTCCTAGTGCTGTTTTTGAAGGCGGCGTCTTGGGCGCTGAATATTCTGTTTACGCTGTCGCTCTTGCTTTACGTACTTCAGATCAAGAGAACAGTTGCGCGCAAGGTCATAAGGGCCTTGTTATTTTGATATTATGTACGTTCCTCTCTGATGTACGGCTTCGCCAGCCACCTCGGCGCCAGCGTTTTAAGCCGCGTCTTACTCATGGCAACTTGGACGACGACCAACACCGCCATAGAGGCGGCGTAAGGAACTACATTTAAGAGATGGGGAGATGCTTCAAGATACCCCTGAAGGATATACACAAGCGAGATGAAGAGCGACGGCACCAGCGATGCGGCTATCGCCAACAACGGAGACCAGAGCGCGATCATCGCCGTGACGACGGCAAGAGTTCCCCAGCCCATGACAAGCGTGTCAGACCAGCTCCCGTAGTACATCAATACGAGATACGCCCCGGCGGCTGAGGCGAGAAGACCCTCCACAAGCCCCGCGACCTTCCTCACGCTGTATACGTCGACGCCCATCAAATCCAGCGACGCGGGGTCGTCGCCGGAGGCTCTGATAGCTAGTCCAATCCTGGATCTGAGAAATAGATACACAACTATCGCGACCCCCACGGTGGCGACGAAGACCTCGATGCCGTATATAGCCGGCTTCTCTATCGGCCTCCCCACCACGCCTCTGGCCACTTGTGACCCCAAGCCGTATCCCACCATGGTGAACGCAAAACCAAGCAGTATCTGGTTTAGGGCGAGGTCGTTCGACAACACGTAGTAGAGAAGGTTGTAGAACGTGCCGACCGCAATAGCTGCCAAAAAGCCCCAAGGCGGCCCTACTACGGCGGCTACAGCCGCCGAGAGATACACGACGCCCTCAAGACCCAGGTTCAAGACGCCGGCTCGTTGTCCCACCACGGCGCCCAACGTCGCAAGGAGAATTGGCGCCGCACTCTTCAAAGCCTCTGAAGCTATTGAGAAAAACTCTACCGCCATATCAACTTGTATCTGTACATGGTGTAGCCTGCCAGACCCCACGCCATGGCTGTGCCCACCAATGCATTCGCCACTAAGGCGGGGAGGCCCGCCACTTTTAGATTTACTGCGACGACGTAGAGCCAAGCTATGTAAAGAGAGGCGGCAACCGAGCCCAGCGGGTGGAGGCCTCCCAACCACGCGGCGGAGATTCCGTACAGTCCAAACCCGGTGCTTACCTGTTGCAACGTCATGTAACGTCCGGCGTCTCTCGTCATAATTTCCAAGGCGCCGCCTATACCGGCAAAAACTCCGCTTAGGCCGAGGGCGGCTAGAATATATAACGCCGGCCTCCTTCCGGCATATCTCACGACGTCTTCCCCGGCGGAAAGGAGGCGCATAGTAAGTCCTATGCGTGTTCTGTACAACAAGACCACAAACGCTAAGAGGCCTACGAAGAGCGTAGCGGCATAGAGTAGGTTCATATAGGGCGCCTCCAGGGTTACCACAAAGCCCTTCTTCGTGGGGTCTTTTAGAGGGCCTTCAATGAAGTAGCGGGCTAACGAAACAGCGGCGAGCGAAGTGAGGAAGGTTGTGACGGCCTCGTTTACGTTCATAACTGCCCGCAACGCCGCCGGTATCAACACCCACCCGCCCGCCACAAGCGCCGCATACGCGACGGCCTCGGCTGGGCTACGTGACGAAATGGCGGCGAGGGCGCCTATAATTGCCTGCCCCTCTTGTCCTATGTTCCAGAGCCCCGCGCGGTAGGAGACCACGCCGGCTAAACTCACCACGCCAACCACCACAAAGACTCTGAGAAGGTAGCCTACGTCAAATGCAGTGAGAGACCTAGCCGCGGTGGCTAAGTCCCCGGTGAGTAGAAACACTATAAGAACTACAGTCGCCAAAGAGCCGAGAAACGCTACGGCGTAATACAGCGGCGAGGGGTTTTCTCTCTGGACTAGCCTCATGTGGTCATTGCCTCGGCTATTTCATCTACATCGAAGGGGGGCGTAAAAGACGCCGCGACCTCTCCCCTAGATATGACGTAGATTCGGTCGGCTCTCTCCACAGCCTCCTCAACATCCTCAAGACTCATCACCGCGCCGCCTTTAACCACGTTTCTCACAAGCGTGTAGAACTTCTCAGTCGTGTCTACGTCAAGTCCCCGCGTGGGGTAGGAAGCAACTAAGATGTAGGGTTCTCTAAGCCACAGCTCACGCGCCAGCAACACCTTCTGCTGGTTGCCTCCAGAAAGAGCGGCTGATTTTGTATGAGGACTTGGAAAATCTATGTCCAGAATCTTCTTCGCCTCAGCCAGCTTCTCCATGCAGCCCTTCGCACACCTAATCTTAAAGTTATCTAACACGCTCAGTTCTTTAGCCAAGGCGCGGCTTCGGTCCTCTGGCAGATACGCCACGCCTCTCCTCAAAAACTCGTGAAACGGCTTGCCTGTGACGTCCTCGCCGTCTATGAACACCTTCCCGCTCTTAGGCCTTCTGAAACCCGAAAGAAGAGCCATAAGCTCCTCTTGGCCGTTACCCGCGACGCCTAGAACCACGACGAGCTCACCCCGCCGCAACTCTATGTTAACTCTCTTTACCCTTTCGCCGTAGAGGTTCTCTGCACGGTATATCACACCGCCTATGGAGGAGCCTCTAGACGCCCGACGCTGAACCACGCCTTGAAACATGGCCTCAAGTAGAACTTCTTCGTCGAACGGCCTCTCGTAGACGCCTACCCTGCGCCCTCTCCGCAACACTGTGATCTTGTCGGAGACCTCCACAGCCTCTCTAATCTTATGCGTTACGAAAACCACGGCCTTGCCCATATCGGCGAGTCTCCTAACTATGCTCAACAAGGCCTTAACCTCTCTAGGACTTAGAAGCGCCGTCGGCTCATCCATAAGTAGAATCTCGCTGTTCCTCGCAAGAGCCTTCACTATCTCCACACGTTGTTTCTCGCCCACTGTAAGCTCCCACACATACTTTTCAAGTGGAATCTCAATGCCGATCTCTTCACCGATCTTCACCGCGGTTTTTATATCTACGCCGGCAAGCCTCAAATTCTCTTTGACGGTGAAGGTGTCAACTAAGGCGAAGTGTTGGGATATAAGCGATATGCCCAGGCTCGCGGCGTATTTTGGCGATTTTATAACAACCCGCCTCCCATTGAGAAGTATCTCACCGTCGTCAGGCGTATAAACTCCGTAGAGCAACGCTATTAACGTCGACTTCCCGGCGCCGTTCTCGCCAAGGAGTCCATGAACCTCCCCCTTGTCAACCTCAAAATCAACACCATCCAACGCGACTACGCCTGGAAAAACCTTCCTGATCCCAATCGCCTTAAGGAGCATAAACGGTTAAGAGGGTTGTTTTAAGAGGGCAACTGCCCGTAGCCCTCAACAAACCAGTCCATGTTGTAGAGGTCGTCCTTGCTGAGCCTCGCCCTATCGGGCACCTTCACGTTGCCCCGCAGATCCTTTACGGGCCCCGTGAACGGGTCCCATACGCCTTCGATTACTTCCCTTCGCCGCCGCTCGACGTAGTCCCTAACCTCGGCCGGCACGGCGGGGTTTAACGGGCGGACTATGTCAGCTGGGTTCTTCCTATGATCATAGTAGGTGTAGGCGTTTTTCATACTCCACCAGTAATCCCTCGGCCTCTCAGGCGGCCACTCGCTCCAAATGGACATCTCGCCGGAGACCCAGGCCAAATAGGCCCTAATTATCATCTCCACATAGAGAGGCCCCCAGTTCACCACCTGGCCTGTGAGGTGTGCATGCGGTCCGTACTGCGACATATCGCTGTAGTGCGAGAAGGACCACACGGCCCTTCCCCGTTTCTGGTAGTCCTCCGCTGTCTGGAGGACGGTGGGGCTGTCCTCGGTGAAGGCAAGCACGTCGGCGCCGTTGTTCTCCACCAGGGCTGTGGCGGCCTTACGCGCCCCCTCGGGGTTGTACCAGGCGCCGAGTTGCACCACGTCCATGGTCACCTTGGGGTTGACCTCCCTGGCGCCTATGAGGAAGGCGTTCATATGCCGTATCACCTCAGGTATTAGGAAGGCCGCGACGTAGCCTAGCTTATTGGTTTTAGTCATCTTGCCCGCCACAAGGCCGTTAAGGTAGTAGGCTTCGTATAGGTCTATGAAATACTCGGCAAAGTTCGGGAGGCTCTGCCACTCATCTCTACCGGCGAAGTAGCCAGAGCAGTGGGCGAAGAAGCGGTCTGGGTTTTCCTTAGCCGCCTGCTTCGTTGCGTCCATAAAGCCGTAGGATGTTGTGAAGACCATGTGGGCGCCCTCGGATATAGCCCGCTTTATATATGCATACGCTTGGTCCTCGGGAACGCTCTCTGTGTAAGAAGTCTCCACGATACACCACTTCTCTGGGTCGGGGCAGAGGATAGACTTTAGGTATTTCCTACCCACGTCGTGAGCGTGTGTCCAACCATAATCGCCAATAGGCCCCACATAGATGAAATGGATCTTCATCTTAGGCAGACCCACAGCAGTTCGAGAAGCTTCTACAGGTGTGGAAGTTGTGGTCTTCTCTACTGCGGCTCTTATACTTTGCAACGCGGCGTAAGTTCCTCCAGACCCGACCACGGCGCCCGCCGCAAACGCCGCCACTGTCTTTAATAGCTCCCTTCTGCTTGTTTCCATGAAGCGTCTAATTAACATGGTATATAAACATTTCCGATAGCTAAACGGTATTTTTTAAACAAGAAGTTAAATTAGCGAACACCGCTGTTTGCCAAATCGAGCCCTACACCTCTCTCCGCGGAGACAGTTGCCTAGAGTAGTAACCCCCAGCCAAACCATCGACGACTCACGGCCGCTGTAGGACATCCCAAGACGCGGACTGACGTCTAGCGACTACTCCTGCTGGCTTATAGTAGTAGACCTCGTGGCGATCAGCTACCCTAGGACCGAGCATCTACCTCACGGGCATGATCGTCATCACACACCCGTTCTTTATTGTTAGTAATATAATTTCTTTGCGACTAAAGCCTCGCCCTCTAGGCGTGGGTCAGCCTAGAAATCCTCTTATTCTGCCAAGCGCCAACGCGTGGGCTTGCGTCTCTGCATTATTCAGCAAGGCCGTGTAGGTCTCGTCAGGCTCGGGCTTTATGCCCATGATGTCTAGTGCCTCATCTATCTTTTTTGTTAAGTCTTCTCCGAGGACGTTATTAGCTCTTTTTCTACAGTAGAAAGAGCTGTCGTATCTCCACTCATCGAGAAGAGCCGGTAGTGCTCTAAGTATGGCGTCTAACTCGTCGGTTTTATAAGCCCAAGCGATGAACTGCGCATCTAGAAGCGTCGGCGGCACTCCTACAAAATACCAAGTAGCCGTGTACACGATGGCCCTTGGCACTTGTACTCCCTCCTCCTCTATGGTCCTCCCATATTGTTTCCAACTTACTCTTTCTCTCGTGGAGGGGATGGCTGACGCGACCTCTACAATCTTCGGCAGATAGACATCTACGAGATCTCTATACATACGGGACGCCACCTCTACCCACGTCTCTTTTATTTCCAAGCCGCGGGGAGGATGCAGACAAGATAAAGTCTCTCTTACCCTTAGAAACTCCGCGTATGAGACGTCGTACCTGACGGCGGATTGCACAGTGGCTGTGCGGTAGCCGGAGTATTGGAGGGCCTCTACATGAGCAAGACGGGGGTTGTTCAGTCCTCCTCTAAACGGCGGGGAGCCCATGCCGACGATCGGCCAGATCTTATACTCTCCCTCTCTGTTTATGACGTCTATCTGTTGCAATGCGTGTATTACAGCCAGCGCCGAGGCTATATGTCCATGCCTCACCGCAGAGTCGGAGATGCCGAGAAAAACCCGCATATTTTCAACAACGCGGCCGCTGGCGGCAGCTGTGCGGAAGAGGGCCTTGATGAAGTATTCCACACGAATCTGCCTCTTCGCATCTTCTAAAAGGGGGATTAACTCTATCACAGAGCTGTCTCGGAAGGCGCCAAGCTCTACGAGATCTCTTGTTTTCAAATCCAGGGCCTTGTATACAAGCGTCAATGTTTCAAAATCCTCAACCATAGGCAGAATTATCCACCTAACGGCGTCTACGTCTGCGACTTTCCGCGAGTAGCTGTTGGCAAGCACAGAGGCCTCCAGCGCCAACATGCTACGTTCAAAATCCTCTAAACGAGGATTTGGTATCCTCGGCGTGATGAAGTACCTCTCCCCCAGCGGAATGCCTAGGCTTATCGCCTTGGCCGCTATGTCTCTTGGCTGCGAATAGGGAGTCGCCTTTCCTTCATAATCCACCATTACTTCATCACATCCATACGCCAAGTAAGCCACGGCGGCCTCCTCTACCTCCTCTGCCGTGCTCACCTTGATAGTGGAGTCAGGATGCTGTGTGCACATAAGCCGCGGTATATACATTACGTTAAATGAGCCAGAGCTATATATAGGTTGATTCAAGCTATTTATCAAAAGAATTTCACAAGTCCCGCCGCCCCGGGTATGGTATATGCCCTGAAGCCAAGCCGTCTGAGGTGCCTCGTAAACCTCTCAGAGAAGCCGTACACAGTGTACACAAGCCTTGGAGAAGTCTCTCTGACGAACTCCACGAGGCTCGGGAAGTCGCTGTGGTCGCTGAGCGGGATGCCGTAGACGCCCTCCTCAGCCGCCCTCCTCCTAAGCCCCTCATCTGCATACCACCCGCTCACCTCTATCTTGAAGCGGCGAGGCGGCGCCGACCGGAGGCTCGGGACTATGATCACGTCGCCGCCTCCGCCGGTGGAGATGCCGAACGCTCTGTTGTACCTAGCCACTGAGGCGTGTGCGCCCGCCCTGGCGCCGAGGAGCTTCGCCACCTCCTGCGCCTTGCCCAACGGATAAGCCGCGATGGCGACGCCTCCGTCTCCCGCGTATTTCTCCACGACGTCGAGGAGCTCGTTGTAGAGCTCGGCGCGGTTGGGGAAGACATATGTCGGGTCGCCGTAGGTGGCCTCCATAACCAATACGTCGGGCTTCTCCACAGGCTCTGCGGCGTCGGTCAAGATGGTTCCTGCCGTGTTGAAGTCGCCGGTGAACAAAATCTGCAAGCCGTCGACCTCCACCAAGTACATCACGCTGCCCAGTATATGTCCCGCATCAAACACGGCGATTTGCGCCCCGTCAACCTCCACGACGTCGCCGGGGGCCACCGTCATACGTCTCGTCGGCACGCCGCCCAGCCGTATCGACATGGCGGTAAACGTCTCCCGACTCGCCACTACCCTATGCCGCAGTACATAACGCGACATGTGGTCGCTGTGTCCATGAGTCACAAGCACAAAGTCCACAGACCCCCTGATGGGACCTGTGGGATCTACAACAAACCTAACCCTAGAACCCTCCACGTATATGCCTCTGTCGTAAAAAATATTCATCGCAACCCGTCAACACACAATTTTTATACATCGCCACCAATCTCCTCTCATGATGTGGTGTCCCTTTGCTGAGCTTGTGAGGAGGTACGCCACAGCCTGATTGAATACGCCTTTATGCCAAGTTTGCGGAGGCTCTCCGCCACGTCGAGGCTGAGCCCCCCGCCGTAGCAGTAGAAGACGTAGGTCTTGTCGCGGCCCATTCTGTCGACGAGCGAAAGGACATCCTCTGGATCGGCCCTTACTGCGCCGGGAAGATGCCACCGTCTGTAGGACTCCCCGTCTCTTAAGTCCACCACCACCGCGTCTGGGGGCAACTCCCCGATTTCTAGGTCCTGCGGCGGCGTCAAAGACTTTATGTATTCGTCGAGTTCTCTCTTGCGCAGTATCTTCACGTTCTTCACAACCTCCTCAACTGCGTCGCGTATGGCCAGGTCTATCTCCTCCACCTCTTCTCTCGTCGCCCACTTCCTAGGCCTCCGGCTGAACACCGCGCAGTACTCGGGCAACCTCGTCGAAAGTTCGTATGTCCCTATCCTCTGCGCCAGCTTCACAATTTCGTCTTTGTCCATGCCTATCAGCGGCCTCAGCAGGGGCATTTCAAGTCCCCTCTCGATGGCGGCTAATGCCTGTAGCGTCTGTGAGGAGACTTGTCCCAGCGACTCGCCCGTTACGAGGGCGGCCGCCTTCACCACCCGCGCAGCCTCGGCGGAGGCGAGGTAGAGCCCCCTCTTAAACGCTATGTTCCACAACTCCTCTCTGACGCCTCTCCTAATGGCCTTGGCGAGAGGGCCGCAGTCGGCCACGGCGACGCGGGCGTTGTAGCCGTAGGACCAAGACAGAAGCGTCTTTACCACCTCCAACACGCGCCTCAAGGCGAGGGTCCCGCCGAGATTGCAGTAAAAGACGTCGACATGGGCGCCGCGGCGCATTATCATCCACGCCGCCACGGGCGAGTCGATGCCGCCTGACACCAAGGCGAGGACCTTCCCCTCGGAGCCGAGCGGAAGGCCCCCGGGGCCCTCCAACACCTCCGTGTAGAGGTAGGCCCTCTTCCCCCTTATCTCTACATAAAGCTCCACCTCAGGCCGTTCGAGGTCTACCTTCCCGCCTGCGGAGACGAGCGCCGCGCCTATCTTGGCGGCAGCGTCGAGAGACGTGAAGTTGTGGATACCCCATCTATGGACCCTTACTGCGAACCTTCGGCCCCGCACATCGTCGCCCCACAGCCTCGCCGCGGCCTCGGCCACCTCGTCTAAATTGCTAAATCTAACCAGATAGGCGGGGCTCACAGACTTGACGCCGAAAACTCTCGACAAGACTTTCTTTAGACATTCCACGTCGCCCCACGCATAAAACCTGCCGGGCTCCCAGGCAAATTTAGCGCCGCCGCACTCCTCAGCCGCCTCCTTCATGGCGTTTAGCAGTAGCCGTTCCATCTCTTTCCTAGTCCAGCCCCTCTTCACGCTGAGCTCACCGACTCGTACCAAGACGACTCTATCCACAATAAGCCCCATACTGGCTTTTAAAAAACTACAAGGCCAAGTTGTTGTCAACATATGCCGACACCTCCTCCATACGTTGTAAAAACGGCGGCGGTTGGTAGGCACGACGAGCTAAAGGCGGCGGAGGCTATATCTGACGGGATGGACAAGCGGGGGATGGCTCGGCGAAAGGGCTATATGAGAGTAAGTTGTCTATTTAAACGGCGAGAAGCCACGGCCTAGATGTAGCCGTACTCCCTGAACAGACGGTCCATGGCGAAGTACTCTCTAAAAGTGCGGTACGCGTTGTATGCCACCTCCCAATAACGGCCACTGTGGTAGGCGTCTAGCGCCTCTTCGACCTTCCTCCTAAACTCGTCGTATTCCCGCCGGTCAATGTCGGGCGAGTCGAGGGGGAGGAGTCTATCTCTGTCCTCGCCGAAGAGCCAGCCGTTATAGCCGTCTACCACCACCTCGACTACGGCGCCGTCTCGCGATGCGACGGAGGGCACGCCGTTTACGCCGGCCTTCATAAACGACGTGCCTGACGCCTCCCAGCCACTAAACGGCGTGAAGAGCCAGATGTCGGAGGCCCAGATAATCCTCCGCGCAGTCTCCACGTCTAGGTCTGGGAAGTAGTACACATTGTCCATACGCGCGGCTTCCTTGAACTTCTTCATCATCTCGACGCCGTAGCGGTCGTCGGGATGGGCGCGGCCGCCGAGCAGAAAGACGGCGTCTCTATTGACGTCCTCTATGAGCTGAAGCACGAAATGCGGACGTTTGTAGTGGGTCATACGCCTAGCCCACGATAAGACCACCTTACCCCTAGCCTCCACGCCCAGGGCCCTAAGCGCCTCCTCCTTCACAGTCTCCCTCGCCTTCTTCAGCTCCTCTGGGCTTTTTACATCTGCGACTTTGGGATGCTCCCACCGCGGAATCTCAACGGCGTTTGTCACCGGCCTTATCTTATGGCAGTGATGTGGGAAGGTGTTGCAAGTCAGCTTAACCACTTTCTTTGACACCACCACGCCCTCGGCCGCCATGGCGAGCCCGAGCTCCGTCAACACAACCGGCTCCATCGCCATCTCGAAGCCGAACTCGTCTCTGAAAAACCTCCGGTGGAAGGTGGGATGGCCCCACGGCGCGGGCGTATGGATGACGAGCCTAGCCCTTGGATGCCTCTTGAAAAACAGCGCCAAGACAGTATAGGCCTCCTGCAGATCTAGATACTTTACCCTGTCCCACCCCACGAACCGTTCCACGTACTCCACGGCCGCCTTCGCCAAGATCACGTATTTATAGAAACGGTCGGCTTCGGCGTTTTCCTGGTAAAGCCTCCTCGTCGCCTTGACGGCCCACTCCGGATGCTCCACCTTCACAAACACCGCAGTCGCCGTGTTAAGCCTATATACGTAGTAAGAGACGGACACCCAGTCGCCCCTCACCGTAAACTCGGCGCCGCCAACCCTCGCAAGTTTCTCAAGTGGGTTGGGCTCAGCCACCGGGATGAGATCTCCGTTTTCCTCCCTATACTTCACATAGCCCTCGGGGTAAAACAACGTGACGACGGTGTAAGACACGCCGAGTCTCGCCGCGGCGTAGAACTTGTCGGCCTCCAACACGCCGAGACCCCCAGCGAAGTTCTTCAGAAAGTCGACGCCGAGCTCAGGCGTTATTGAAATAATCATGGAGGCGGAGAGGAGACCTCTATTAAAAAGTTAGTGAACCTCCACCACCCTCTCCAGCTGGGGCACTACGTAGTCGAGACCCAGCTTCCTCAAGGCCTCCCTCGTCGGCACGCCGTTTCTGTCCCAGCCCCTAATCTCGTAGTAGTAGTCGAGTAGCTTGTTGTAGCCGTCGTAGTCTAGGTGGGCTCCCTTCAACGGGCCTTTAGTCAACGGCTGCTTAAACCACTTAGCAGGCGGCATGTCGAGCTCTCTGCTCCACCAGCCGTATTCTCTAATCCAAAAAGCCCTAATCAACGCGTATATGCGGTCGCCCACTTCGTTGAAGTAATCCGGCGTGGCGTCTACGCCCGTCGCCGCCTTGAAAAGCTTGGAATACCAATCCAGCGAGAGCCCAACCTCGACCCAAGGGAGACGGCATCCGACGAAGGTCTCGAACCAGCCGCCTCTTATACGTTGAAGCTCCACCACTTTAGCCGCCTTCTCCCTCGTGTAGCCGAAACGATCTGTGCGGACCTCCCAGGCTATTACCCACGCGTCCTTGTGGTGCGCGCCTATGGGCGACGTGGCGTAGGCCAACGCCATCGCAGGCGCCGCGTGGCAGTCGTAGGCGCTTACCTCAAGCCCCTTTGTATGGATGGCGAACTCCTCTCCGCCTATCCTCTCGGCGATGCGTTTAACACCCTCTGCCAACAGGTCGCCGACCCCCCTTCTGTAGGCTATGTCGTAGGTCAGTTGCTTAGCCGTCTCGTAGTCGCCCCACTCTACCACGAAACCCAGCTTCTCGCCGTATCCCCTTTCGCTGGCCTCCATGACGTATCCCAATACGTTGCCGAGCGAAATTGTGTCTATGCCCATGGTGTCGGCGATGCGGTTCAGCTCAGCCACCTTATAGAGGTCCCCTATGCCTATGTTGCTTCCCAGCATGGCTAAGTTCTCGTAGTCCACCTCGGCGGAGCCGGACTCCGCGGGGACCCAGTGGCCACAGGCCATGAAACAGAGAGGACAAGATTTGAGATCTGTCTCAAATTTCTCTACCATGTTGCCGCCTATCTTTGCAAACTCTTCAAACTGCCCCTCTGAGTAATTATAGGTGGGCAACACACTGGCCTCTTGAGCCCACTCGATTGTTGAGGTGGTGCCCTGCCTCATCCAGAAGCCGTAGCTGGGGCTCGAGCTACCTTCCTTAACCGCCTCCACGGCCAGTCTCTGATAAGTGGCCTTATCTGCAATGGGTATTTCGCCCTTGCCCTTTACAACCACTGCCTTCAACAGCTTGGACCCCATCACGGCGCCCATGCCAGGCCTCCCGCCGGAACGGCCTCTGTGGGAAACAACCGTGGCGTAACGCACCAAGTTCTCTCCAGCCGGCCCAATGGTTATCACGGCGGCGTCCCGGCCGTGTATCTTCTGCAACTTTTCCTCAACAGACCAAGCGTTCAGTCCCCAGAAATCTCTGGCGTCTAGAATCTCGACTTTCCCATCCTCGACGTATATGTAAGAGGGCTTCTCCGCCCTACCTTCCACCACCAAGGCGTCGTAGCCAGCCTTGCGGAGGTTCACGGCGACCCAAGTGCCTATGTTCCCGTCGCCGTAGCCTCCCGTCAACGGGCTCTTGGCCGCTACTACCAATTTGCCGAAGTTAGGACCTGGCAGCCCCGTGAGAGGACCGGCGGCGAATATGAGTTTGTTATGTGGCGAGAGGGGGTCGACACCTGGCGGTAATTCATCCCAAAGGATCTTGGCGGCGAGTCCGCGTCCGCCGATAAAGGCCTTGGCGACGGCGGCGTCGAGCTCTTGCACAACTATTTTCTTCCTGGTGAGATTCACTCTAAGTATTCTGCCTTGCCAACCAGGCATGTACTTAGCAAATATAGATATATTAAAGTCTCTTCGTTTGGATGTGGATGTAGTTTTGTTTTTTGAGGTGCATCAGCCGCGCCGCATCAGGCCGGACCTCTACCGCGTATATCCGAGGAAGCCCGTCGACTTTGAGATCTTCTACGAGGAGCTCAACAAGGCGGTTTTTGAAAGAGTCGTAGAGAGGGTGTACCGCGGGGCCACCAAAATAATCCTAGAGGCGGCTCGGGAGACGCCTGGGTTTAAAGTCACCTTCAGCGTAAGTGGGCTGGCGCTGGAGCAGCTCAGAAGGTGGGCCCCCGACGTGTTGGAGATATTCCGGGAACTGGCGTCTAGAGAAGCGGCGGAGTTCACAGCGCAGACCTACTTCCACAGCCTGGCCTGGTTCGTGGACCGGGGCGAGTTTAGAGAGCAGGTGGAGATGCAGGTGGAGGCCGTGGAGGAGCTCATAGGCTACAAGCCGCGCGCCGCGGAGAACACAGAGTTCATCTTCAACAACGACGTGGCCTGCTTCCTGTACTCCATGGGCTTCTCCACCGTCTTGACAGAGGGCGTGGACTGGGTGCTGGGGTGGAGGTCGCCTAACTACGTGTACCGAGCGTGGGGGTGCGACGCCAGGGTGTTGGTGAGGAACTACCGCCTAAGCGACGACATCGGTTTTAGATTCGGCGCCAGGTGGTGGGACCAGTGGCCTCTCACCGCCGACAAATACGCCGCGTGGCTGGAGGCGACGCCGGGAGACCTCGTCTTTATAGCGGTCGACTACGAAACCTTTGGAGAACACCACTGGCCTGAGTCGGGCATCCACGAGTTTTTAAGGTGGTTGCCTAGGGAGGTGGCGAAGAGGCCTAGGCTGAGGTTCGCCACGGTGTCTGAAGCCGCCTCTAGACACCCCCCGAGGGATGTCTACGACGTGCCTCCCTGGGCCACCATAAGCTGGGCCGACGAACGCGACCTCTCTGCTTGGCTCGGCAACGAGCTTCAGCGAAATGCCTTTGCCCTGTTGACGTGGCTCTACCCATACGCCAAGGCGATAGGCGGCGAAGTTCTGCGGCTTTGGCGCGACTTATCCACAAGCGATCACCTCTACTACCAAGCCACTAAGACGGGGCCGGCGGGGGAGGTCCACTCATACTTCAGCCCCTACGGCTCTGCCCACAAGGCCCACGACGTGTATATGGCGGCGCTCTCCGCTCTGGTTCTGCACATCAGGGAGAGGTGGAGCCTAGAGGCCGCCGAGAGGCTCCGCCTCAACGACGAAAGGTGTTTCCACGGCGGAGGCGTCAGGTTGTGTTCGCTTTCGGATCTACGCGCAACAGACGCCGGGTTTAGACAACGCCACAGACGAGATTTGTTGAAATGGTTGGTAGACATCTTCCTTCTGACGCCTGAGGAGGCGGAGAAAGTTTTGACTATACGATAGGCTTTTCTACACGTCTCCCTACGTCGTCAATGTATACTCCGGAGAGGATAAGACGCGTTTTCATAGTCTCCATGGAGATGGCGGGGTTGGTGAAGGTGGGCGGCCTCGGCGAGGCGGTGCGGCAGTACGCCGTGGGGCTCGCCAGGAGGGGCTACGACGTGACCGTCTTGATGCCCAGCCACGGGCGGCATCTGGACCCCAGCCGCGGCTTTGACCTCTACCCGCTCGACTTCAGGGCTTGCGGCGAGAGGCGTGGTCTCGACGGACGGGCCTATCCATACTGCCTAGGCGCCGAGATGACCTTCGTGGAGGGGGTTAAGGTGGTGATGTTTAAGGGTCTCGACTACGCCACAGGGCATGTCTTCGACAGGTGGGGGGTTTATGAATACGCCGAGGAGAAGGCCTCGCTGTTGGCGAGGGCCGCGGTGGCGTTTGCCGAGCGGTTCGGTCTGCCGGACCTCGTCCACGTAAACGACTGGCCCACTGTGCTGGCCGGCGTGGCTTTGAAGGATCTGGCGGAGAGGAGAGGGGTGGCGCTTCCGCTCCTCTTCACCGTACACCTCTCTTGGGACTACCGCTTTCCTTGGCACTACGCCGAGTGGGCCGGGCTTTCCAACAGAGAGCATTTGGTGTGGAGGGTGTGTTGTCACCGCCGTGAGCGTTACGACGCCGTGTGGGACGAGGGGTGGGGAAGCGTGGAGCGGTTTGGCGTCGTGGAGGCCGACGCTGTCTCGACGGTGAGCTACGGCTATCTCGAAGAGCTTGTGCAGAAGTACGGCGGGTGGATAAGGGAGAAGAGCTGTGTGGTTTACAACTCCACCGACTGGTCGCTTGAGGACGTTAGAGGCGTGTCTGAGGGCGACGTCTGGCGGCTTGTGGAGGAGGTGGAGCGGATGGGCGTAGTGGGGGGACTTGACAGACGCGGCGTCCTCTTCTTGGCGGTGGGCCGCCTCACGTCGCAGAAGGGGCTTGACCTGGCTGTGAGGGCTCTGGACTACGCGCCGGATGCCCGGCTGTTGATATTGGGCATACCAGCAGGAGACTGGGGCTACGAGGAGTATTTAAAGAAGCTCGTCTGGGAGAGGAGAGGCAGGTCTGCCCTCTCCACAGCCAGACTGCCGCAGCGGCTCTACAAAGCTCTACACTACGTCGCCAAGGCCCTCGTCATGCCCTCTAGATGGGAGCCGTTCGGAATCTCAGCCATAGAGGCCATGGCCCTCGGCACGCCTGTCATTGCGACCAAAGTCGGCGGCCTGCCCGAAATCGTCGAGAAATACGGCATCTTGGTAGAGCCGGAGGACGTGGAAGGGCTGGGCAAGGCGATGGAGGCTGTGGCGTCTGGGCGCTACAAACCGCCGCCGCGGGAATACATAGTCAAGTACGTCGACAGCAAATTTAGACTTACTCACACAGTAGAGATGCTTGAAAAATGCTATGAAAAAGCTAGACAATTTGCCTACTTCAGAGGTTTAAGCGGCTAGTTCGTAAATTTTTAATATAGGAACCACAATAACTCATGGTTAGGACTGCTGTTATTCCAGTCGGCGGCGAGGCGGTGCGGCTACGCCCTCTCACGGTCGAGACCTCCAAGGCCATGGTCCGTTTCCTCAACAGGCCACTTGTCGAGCTTTCTATCTTTCACCTAGCTCAGCAGGGAATTGAGGAGTTTTACTTCGGAGTAAGGGGGTACTATAACTATCGTGATATATACGACTACTTCCGTGAGGGGAACTGGTTTTCTGCGAAATACGGAAGAAAAGTACGCATTAGGTACATCCCCAGAGTTGAGACACGCGGCAACGCCGAGGCCGTCCTCGTCGCTCTCGAGTACTACGACATAAAAGAGCCTGTGTTAGTCATACAGGGAGATAATGTGTTTAAACTTGACGTCCAGGATATGTACAACTTTCACCGTTCTAAAAAAGCCTTTATTACAATAGCATTAAAGGAGGAGGCCGGGGACTTAAGCGAATTCGGGGTCGCCGCCGTCGATGAGAATATGCGGATTTTAAAATTTGTAGAGAAGCCTAAAAGAAGAGAAGAGGCCCCCAGTAACTTGGTCAACACCGGGCTTTATTTATTGTCTGAAGACTTCCGCGGCTTCTTCAAAGGCGAGATAGGTCAAAAACTATATTCAGAGGGTCGGCTTGACTTTGGAGGAGACGTTATACCGGCCTCCATCGAGAGCGGGCTTCCAGTGTATGGATACCTGGCGAAGGGCTACTGGTTCGACGTAGGGTCTCCTCAGCGTTACTTAAAAGCTGTCTACTACCTCTTGAGGCATTTAACGCCCTATGAGCTGGAGGCGGAGGAGATAGCGCCGGCGGTTTACGCACAAGGCACAAGCGAACAGTCTAGGGCACTTAAGGCGAAGATTAGCGACGACATAAAAACTGGGACGATAAAGGCCGAGGGTCCTGTGCTGATAGGCAGACATGTTCAGATAGGCGCGGCGACCTATATAAGAAACTCTGTCATTGACAACTACGTGGTGGTGGGGGAGTCATGCGTCGTGGAGGACTCCGTGATTATGGACCGCTCATATATTGGCAGAGGCGCAGTGGTGAGGCGCTCCATCGTAGGCCGCCACGCGTACATCGGCGAGGGCGCCGTGGTGGAGGACTCCGTAATCGCAGACAACGTCACAATCGGCGAGGGCGCCTTCCTCAGGGGAGTTCGGGTGTGGCCGCACAAAACCGTGGAAAGAGGCGTGAAATTAGAGGGCTTCTCAGTGGTTTAACACCGTAGATACCGCAAAACCGAAAGCACGATGAAGACCGCCTCCTCCGTCCGGATGCTCTCCACTCCTTGATTAGGCACGAAGTTTATCAACTCGCCAGGCGGCTCGAGCCCCGCTTCTCTGTAGATTTCGTCCAGCCCCTTCCGCGGTCCGCCGAACACCACCAGCGTTCTTTTTCCAACCTTGGGCTTGACCTCGCATATGGACCTCCCCTCCTTTCCAGTCAAGATAACCGAGTCGAAACCTTTAGTCAGCTCCTCGAGAGGTCTCACCTCTACTCTGAAGCCCCAGTAGGTAGGCGGCGGGCCCCTATACACAGACGCCCTGTAGGTGTCGGGTCTGCCCGCCGGCGCCTCTATCTTGACCATGAGACGTGTGCCTACGGGATACGGCTTAGGCACCTTTGCATATTTCCCCGCCCCTATGTACACCAACGAGTAATACCCATCCCATCGCTCTACCACCCCCTCGCGCACTTCGCCGATGGCAGGCTCCGGCGGCACTATGTGACTTGGAATCTTAAGCGGTGGAAGAAGGCCGGCTAGTCTAAGCCGCCTGTCCAGCTTAAACACCTTTCTCCTGAGGTAGGGAGGTGTGACGAGGTACTCCAACACAGTCTTGGTGAGGTCTATCTCCTCTCTGAGGGGGGTGCCGTAGTGGTATATCACCACGGTTTCAGTCAAAAAGATCGCCGCGGCCCGTGCTAAGTAGCCGAGTTTACGTATCTTACTAGCTTCGTCAGGTGCCTCTGAAAGAAAATCGTGGGGTATTGCTATCGAAAACACTTATTTCTTCTTTTTCTGCTTCTCAGCCTCTTTCTTCTCCTCTTTTCTCTTTTCCTCCTCCTTAGCCTCTAGACCGAGCTTCTTAGCCTCTTCCTCAGTGGTCATGAACAGAGACGTCCTCTGCCGGCCGCCCATGGCTCAACGAATTCTTCTGTATAAAAAGATAATTAGGCTTTTCACACTCTCCCGCAACTTCATACACATCGGCGTATTTCATGAACCTATTTAGATGCCTCCTGGTGCAGTTAATCCTTCCCTCCCTGAGATCAATTATCGGTTTTTCGCCCGTCAACACCTAACGTTGCAAGTCTCTTTAAGTCCTCCTATCTGCCGCCGGCGCCTTTACGCCTGCAGGCGCGTAGCCCTCCATGAACGTCTGGGTTGCTGTGTTTTCCGCGACGCGCCTCAGAAGGCCTCTGGACGTCTGCGCGTGACACACGTAGCCGCTACTGTAGAAAAGCCTATCGCATAGACGGAAAAACACGTAAAGGACGGCGAAACAAGAACCCGCATGCCAAGCGGGTCCTCCGCGTTACTGGCCGAGCAACCGTTTCAAGCCTGGGTACATCTCAATCATCTGCTCACGCATGACCAAGGCGTAGTACTGCAACGCGATTTCTATCAACAGTATAAGGCCTGCTCCGCCGCCCCATACGCCGAGTATATTGCCCAGCGCGGCGAAGGAGCCGGCTAAGAACCCGCTTATTATCGTCAAGGCGTTGATAGGCCTTTCAAGAATCTTGGCAAGTATCTTCTCGCTTTGTCTAAAGCCCGGGACGTGGAGTTGTGATTGCGTAAATTGCCTCGCTTGGTCCTCGGCGCTTAAGCCAGCCAACTGGACCCAGACCCACGCAAAAGCTATGGCCAAAGCCACGTACACTAGGTAGTGCAGAATCAACGCCGGCACGTTGAAGAAAAATCTATGCGGTAGGAAGATCACCTGAACGATTTCTCTGACGACGGGGTTCCCTGCGAAGGGCAGGAGTAGCTGACCGGCAAGCAAAAGGGAGTATGTGGTGAATATAATCGGCAACACTGAGACGTAGACGAATCTAAGCGGAATAGTGAACTTTATCCCTCTGTATTGACCAGCCGTAACCGGTATGTTCACTTTCATCATCTCCAGGTAAAGTATAACAAAGGCTAATACCAAAGTAGATAAGAGCCCAACGAAATCTGGGAGATATGTAACACTTGTCTGGCCTTTAAGTACTACAGGACGATTCACCAGACCCACAAGCGCCGTGGCGTCTCCCCTTGTGAAAAGATCGTACAAAGCCGCTCCAAGAGCCGGCAAGAGCCCGACGACATGCGGCGAGTCGTTGTTATCTATGACGACGTCCCAAGAGAACAGGCTGAGAAATATCTGGCGCGAGACGCCTAGGAAGATTATTAGACTTATGGCACTGCCGATGCCCCAGCCCTTAGACATCAAGTCGTCTAGTAGCATTATGATCACTGTAGCTATCAACAACTGAACAACTATTAAAACTCCGCCGAGCGGCGTAACTTGACCGAACTGACCCCCCAGCACATAGGCCACGGCCTCCAGTGCGGCAATTCCCAAAGCTACCCACTTTAGCAACAGGGTAAACTTAAGACGGTCTTCTCGCTTGTTGAGATCTAGGTTCATTAGGCCAGAGAAGGCGAAGACCTCTAGGAGTATGCCCGCGATGACGATGGGGCCGATGCCGAGATGCGCCAAAGTGCCGTAGGCGGTGCCGAAGATTATTGACAAGAGTTGCTGAGCTTGTTGAGCGCCTTGCTGTTGTGTATGCGCCGCGCCGTAGAGCGGCGTAATCGTCATTAATATATAGACGGCAGCCACAACGGCAGTCCAGAAAAGTCTCCTGGAGAGAGGTATTTTACGTGGAGGTCTCGATACGGTAGGTATGAAGGTTAAGAAATCCATTACCTATGAACTGTAGACACAATCCTCACCTCGCCGCCTGCCTTTTCAATCTTCTCTACGGCAAGTCGGCTGGCAACTGGGGTGTAGACCACCATGGGTAGATCCACCTTGCCTCCCCCCAGTAGCTTGTTGTAACCCAGCTCTAGTAGGTTAATCACATATTTGCCTCCCTCCTCCTTAACTTTGCCTTCTCTCTTTAGCTCTTTGATTATTTCACTAAGTCTGCCCACGTTGATAGGTCTCCACTCGATGGAGATGGTCTCGGGCTGTTTAAAGCCGTGTTTGCCGTAGAAGGGCCAGCCCGTGCCGCTTTCGCCGTACTTCATGACAAGAGACCACTTATGTTTATGGAAACCCACCATACCCTTGCCGCCGGAGCCTCCGCTTTTTCTGTGTTGCCCTACTCTACCCCATCCGTGTGTTCTGCTTCCGCGTCTATACTTTACGTACGGTTTAAAACGACGAACCATACTAAGCCCCCCGCTTTAGGCCTAATTTAAATTTTTCTATCTAGGGTAGCCGAACTTCCGAAGACTCTCCGGCGTCCGGTAGGCCAATGCGGCGGCGCCTATGGCCACTTCGTCGTCGCCGAACGACGCCTGCGCAATCGTAGGCTCCCTTACGCCGAGGTACTCTCTTAGCCTTCTAGGGAGCTCCTCGGCGATTATGTCCCAGTTGTTAAGCGCTATAGAGCCTCCGAACAAGACAAGCTCTGGGTCGTAGGCGGCGATCACTGTGGCGATGCCTGCGGCCAAGGCGTCGAGCCAAAGCTCCATGAACTCCCGAGTCTTCTCGTGGCCTTGGCGATACCTCTTGAAGATCTCGGCAGGTTCAAGGGGGGGTTCGCCTGTGACCTCTTGGTAAAAACTTGGCATGTTGGCGCCGCCTACGAAAGCTTCAAAGTGGCCGCGGCCTCCGCATCCACACCCCCTCTTTGATCGAAAATCTATGACGGCGTGGCCGAGCTCGTGGGCGTTTCCGTCTTTGCCAAGCAGAAGAACGCCGTTGACGATGGCCCCCACCCCCACGCCGGTGGAGAGCGTGACGTACACCAAATTGTCCACAGAATGTCTAAACACGTACTCGCCCCAGACGGCCGCGACGCAGTCGTTAGCAACCACGACAGGTCTTCCAAGTTTCTTAAGAGGCTCAACAAGTGGAAATCGTCGTGAAGGCGAATTCGGCGAATTGACAACCCAACCGCTTCTCAGATCAAGAGGACCTATAGAGCCCACCCCCACGGCGTCGAAATGCCAATCTGCCACGGCCTGCGTCACGTCTTCTAAGGGGTTCACGCTAGTTCTAATCTTAACTCTGTTCAACACACGCCCAGTTTCGTCTATTAATAACGCCCGGGTCCACGTGGCTCCAATATCCACGCCTAAAAAGAACGGCATAGAAGAGATCCCTTACAAATTAAAAACTCTACTTGCGCCGACCTATAGAGACCTACATTCGGATTATGTAAATAAACATTTTTAAATAAAGAAAAAGATTTTCCTATGGCTCACTTAAGCGGAGCCTACATAACGAGCGCGTTTCTTGAAAACACCCTGGTGACTATAAAGCGGGGTGTTGAGCTGGCAAATCTTCCGCCGGAGTTCTTTGAGGCATTGAGTAGACCACAACGTATACTAGTGGTCAACATACCCGTGAAGATGGACAACGGAAAGATCCAGTTCTTTGAGGGTTATCGTGTTCAGCATTGTGATGTTTTGGGTCCTTTTAAGGGTGGTATTCGTTTTCATCCGGAGGTTACTTTGGCCGACGACGTGGCTTTGGCTATGCTTATGACGCTTAAGAATAGTCTCGCCGGTTTGCCTTACGGCGGGGCTAAGGGGGCTGTGCGGGTGGATCCTAAGAGGCTTTCTCAAAGAGAGCTTGAGGCGCTTTCAAGAGGCTACGCCAGAGCCATAGCGCCGCTTATAGGCGACGTGGTGGACATACCGGCGCCAGACGTAGGCACCAACGCCCAGATAATGGCATGGATGGTAGACGAATACTCAAAAATAGCCGGCCGCAACGCCCCAGCAGTCTTCACCTCCAAACCCCCAGAGCTTTGGGGAAACCCAGTACGAGAATACTCCACAGGCTACGGCGTAGCAGTAACCACCAGAGAAGCAGCAAAAAAACTATGGGGCGGACTAGAAGGAAAAACAGTGGCTGTTCAGGGCATGGGCAACGTGGGGAGGTGGGCGGCTTACTGGCTTGGGAAGATGGGCGCCAAGGTAGTTGCCGTATCTGACATAAACGGCGTGGCCTATAAGAAGGATGGCCTCGACGTGGAGCTTATACGTGAAAATAAGACCGCGTCTGGGCCTTCGCTGATAGAGCTCTTTGCGTCAAAGACAGGTGCGGAGCATATAAAGGACCCGGAGGCGATATTTGCCATAGATGTGGACATTCTTGTGCCTGCCGCTATTGAGAACGTTATTAGGGGTGATAATGTGGGTCGTGTGAGGGCTAGGCTTGTGGTGGAGGGGGCTAATGGCCCTACTACGCCTGAGGCTGAGAAGATTCTCTACGAGAGGGGCGTGGTGGTGGTGCCTGACGTCTTGGCCAACGCGGGGGGTGTGGTTATGTCTTATCTGGAGTGGGTGGAGAACCTCCAGTGGTACATATGGGACGAGGAGGAGACGAGAAAGAGGCTAGAAACCATAATGATGAACAACTTCGCCAAGGTATACGCCAGATGGGAAAAAGAAAAACAATGGACCATGCGCGACGCCGCAATAGTCACCGCACTAGAAAGAATATACAAAGCCATGAAACTAAGAGGATGGATCTAATCCACGGTGGGGGCGATCAGCTCTATTAAGTCCTTGGGGCACTCTCTTTCCAAGATCTCTGAAGCTCTTTCGCCGACTATTTGGGTGACTAGGCCTTGTTTATACAGTTTATAGAGCTGATACACAGTTCTGCATTTCAGGGCCAGCTCTAGAGAGAACCTCTCCGCGGCGGCTTTTAAACGTGGGTCGGCGAGATAATACACGCGCATTTCTCTATCCCGGTTTATAAATTCAAGGCACAATATAGCGCATCGCCTTAACTGATATTCAGTTTTTTAAGTGAGGGAAAATCTGTACATCCGAAGAGACGAGAATATCGTCTATAGTCTCTCCAAAAGGCCTTACTATGTGGTCTTAAAGCTCCGCTTCCGGTTACAGGGATATGCGCAAGCTCATGGGCGAGCGTCTTAACCCTTTGTTCACAGGCAAGTCTCATAAATGGAGCTAAGACTTCTATCACGTAGGCAGGTCTCCACCCGTAGGCGATTTGAAAGATTCTGCTGAGACCCCAGATCCTCGCCACGGCACTAGATTTAGCACGAGAGTTGTAGACAACAGCTATCTCAACGCCTAGTAGATGACCTAGCCCGTGTCTTAATACCGCCTCTTTAATCTCTTCCTCGAGGGAAGCGAGCCTGATGTACACATCGACATAGCTTTAATACATTTATAAAAGCGTCGGCGATCTAGACGAGTCAAAAAGATATTAATACGCGCGATGCCAGCGCAGTATGGCTCTAGAACACTATATAGAAGCCTTGATGTACGTCGTATGGGGTATACCAACAACTCTATCTCTCGCGCTCTTAGCGTTCATCATAGGAATAACGCTCGGCTCCATCCTTCTCCTCGTCAGGTTCTTCCTGCCGAAGCCCCTGCCGTGGCTGGCCTCGGCGTATGTGGAGGCCTTCCGCGGAACTCCCCTGCTGGTCCAGATCTTCATAATCTACTTCGGCGTAGGCGGCTACCTCAAGAGCTACGGCATAAACATAGACCCCTTCACCGCCGGCGTGATAGCCCTTGGCCTAAACAGCGCTGCCTACCAGGCGGAGATCTTCCGATCTGCAGTCCAAGCAATACCGCTTGAGCAGTACCTAACTGCGGAGGCCTACGCGTTGACGAAGACGCAGACCTTCCGCTACATAATCCTCCCCCAGGCTCTGAGGATCGCCTTGCCGGCCTTGATGAACGAGCTGGTCCTCCTGATAAAGGACTCCTCCCTAGTTGCGGTGATAGGCGTGTCTCCGCCCGACATATTCAGGAGGGCGGACTACTACTCGGCGTCGAAATTCGCCTACTTCGAGGCCTACCTCGCCGCCGCCACGGTTTACTTCGTGCTTTGTTACGCCATGATTAAGCTCAGCCACTACATCGAACGCAAATACGCCATACCTGGATATTTAAGAAGAGGCATAATATAGGCCATGTCGGTAGTAGTGTCTGTACGCGACTTAGAGGTGGCCTACGGCGACTTAGAGGTGGTGAAAGGGGTAAGTCTAGACGTCCACCAAGGGGAGAAAATAGTCATAATGGGGCCGTCGGGCTCGGGAAAATCCACATTCCTCCGGTCGTTGATTTGGCTAGTGAAGCCGAGGCGGGGACGCATCGTGATAGACGGCGTTGAGGTTAAACACGACACGGTTAGGGAGGTGCGGAAGAAGGTGGGGTTCGTATTCCAAAGCTACAACCTGTTTCCACACCTCAAGGTCATAGACAACATAGTCCTCCCCCTCGTCAAGGTACACGGCATCCCCCGCGACGAAGCCGTGGAGAGGGCCAGGGAGGCGTTGCAGATGGTGGGGCTACTGGAGAAGGCCAACGCATACCCCCTCCAGCTCTCCGGCGGCCAGCAACAGAGAGTCGCCATAGCCAGGGCGCTGGCCATAAGGCCCAGAGTTCTGATGCTCGACGAGCCTACCTCGGCGCTTGACCCAGAGCTGGTAGACGAGGTTCTGCGTGTGCTCGAGGAGATAGCCCGCCGCGGCACCACCATGCTCATAGTCACCCACGAAGTAGACTTCGCAGAAGACGTGGCAGACCGGGTGCTCTTCTTCGAGGGGGGAAAGATAGTAGAGGAGGGGCCTCCCGAGATACTCTACAACCCCAAGACGGAGCGCCTCCGGCAGTTCCTGAGGAGATTACATAGACGCGCAATTGTTTAAACGGCGCAACGGGGTGGGGGCATGTTCCTCGCGTGTACACGCGACTGCTACGACACCTGCATCTTTAGGCCTATCTACGAGGGAGGGAGACTGGCGAGACTTCTCCCCATCGGGGACTTCCCAACCCTCGGCTTCACATGCGCCCGAGGCGCCGCCGACGTCAAGCGGCTCAACTCGCCCAGAAGAGTCAAAAGGCCGTTGCTTAGGGGGGAGAGGCAGACTCTAGAGGTGCCTTGGGAGAGGGCTTTGGAGGAGCTCTCGGCTAGGTTGAAGGCGGCGGACCCCTCCCGCATCATCCACATAGACTACGACGGGAACCAAGGCCTCCTCACCTGGTACTTCCCCGCTAGGCTCTTCAACCTTCTGGGCACCGCCGCCACGGACTATTCTATATGTAGCTCCGAGGGCAACGAGGCCATCAAGCTACACTGGGGCAGGTCCTACGGCGCCATGCCGGAGGAGCTGTCGAAGAGGCCGGTGGTCTTCTGGGCCCTCGACGCGGCCACATCTTTCATCCACGGCTGGGCGCTGGCGAAGAGGGCGAAAAACCCTGTGGCCGCTGTGGACGTGGTGTGGACAAAGACCATGAAGTCCGCCGATCTCCCCGTGGTGGTGAGACCCGGCACCGACGTGGTCCTCGCCCTAGGCATCTCGCGGGAGATAATACAGCGCAAGTCTTACGACGCCGAGTTCGTCGAGAGGTACACCTACGGCTTCGACAAGTTCGTGGAATACGTCGACAAATTCACGCCGGAGTACGTAGAGGCGGAGACCGGTGTCCCCCGCACCATCTTTTACAAACTTGTCGAGTTCTACCTACGGCGCCCTATCACCGTGATAGGCTTCGCCATAGGCCGCACTGAAAACGGCGGCGACGCCGCCCGCGCCATATCGCTTATACACGCGTTGCTGGGGGACCCCGCCGGGTTTTTCTACTCCAACTCAGGCGCCTGGGGCATAAACTTCGCCTACCTCCGCGGTCTCCATGTGGCGAAGCCCAGCAAGGTAGTGTCCATGGGCCTGGTGGGGGCCAGGATCTCCGAGTTCGACGTGGTTTACGTGTGGAACGCCAACCCGGTGCTCACCCTGCCCCAGGGAGACAGGATTGCGGCCGCGGCTGAGAGAGGAGACGTAACGCTCGCAGTCCACACGCCGTTTATGGACGAAACGGCCGAGGCGGCCCACATAGTCCTGCCGGCCCCCCTCTATCTTGAGAAAGACGACGTGGTGTATAGCTACTGGCACAACTACCTAGTCTACAACCCCGCCGTTGCTCAGCCCCCCGGCGAGGCGATCCGCGAAACTCTGGTAATGAGGAGACTCGCCGAAATGCTCGGCGTCGCGGACCACCAGCTGATGCGGGAAGACCCCTGGGAGGCGGTGGACGTGGCTATAAGAGGCGCCGGGGTCACACTTGAGGAGCTCAAGGAACGCGGAGTAGTGAGGCTGAAGCCGCCCAACTACTACACGTACCCCACAGCCACTGGGAGAGTGGAGTTCTACAGCGAAACCGCGGCGAGGCGGGGACTGCCGCCGCTCCCCCGCTACGAGCCGCCCCTCAGATACCGCCTCGTGCTCACCTTCCCCCCGAATCCGCTCTACACCAACAGCCAGTTCCGCGACGTCTATGGCGAGCCGCCGCCGCTGGTGCGTATGAACCCCAGCGACTACGTCGGCGACTGCGTCGTGCTGTGGAACGAACATGGCGAGGTCAAGTTGAGGGCTGTGGCCGACCCGGAGGTGCCCCGCGGAGTGGCGATATACCTCGGCGTGGGAAAAGACCTCGAGGGGAAGCCCATCAACGCCGTGTCGCGCGGAGAGCCCGGGCCCTACGGCGGGACGCCTAAGCTCTACACCACTTACGTCTACGCAAGGACCTGCTGAAAAATATATACCAGTCGGATCTATCATGTACGACAACCACGTCCACTGCCACGAGTTCCCCCGGGAGGAGCTGGAGGGCTACGTGAAGGACTGGAGCCTTGTCTGCGTCTCAGACGACCTCCAGTCATCTCGCAGGACTCTGGAGCTGGAGGCCGCCGTCAAGTGCCTAGGCATCCACCCCTGGCAGGTAGAGAAGGCGCAGCCAGGCGACCTCGAGGCCGTTTTGCAACTGATCGAACGCTCCGAGGCGCAGTGCATAGGGGAGGTCGGGCTGGACAAGAGGTTCGTCCCCCACAGCTTCGAAAAACAGAGGGAGTACTTCCGCATCTTTTTGAAAACTGCCAGGGAGCTGGACTTGGTTGTGAACGTCCACGCCCCCGACGCCTGGGTGGACGTGGTGGAGGAGCTCCGGAGGGTCGACGTAGACAAGGCGCTTATACACTGGTACACCGGCCCGCTGGAGCTTCTGGAGACGATTAGAGACTTAGGCTACTACGTCTCCATAAATCCCGCCGTAGTCATACAGAAGAAACACCAAGAGGTGGCCAAGGCGGCGGACCGCCGCATTGTGCTCGTGGAGAGCGACGGGCCGTATGAGTACAGAGGCATGAGGCTGGCGCCTCCAGCCATACGGAAGACCGTGGAGAAGCTCGCCGAGCTTTGGGAGACAACGCAGGAATACGTGGTGGAGGTTGTGGAGAACAACGCCGCAAGGCTATGGCGTCGGTAGAACAGCTGACGGACTTGCTGGCCAAGGTCCGGGAGAGGACGCCCGGCCTTTTGGCAACTCTGGAGGGCCGCTACGTGGCGGTAGGCGACCTGCACGGCGACTACAAGACGTTGCAACAACTACTGAAGGAGTGGGAGGGGCCCTACCTGTTCCTCGGCGACTACGTAGACAGAGGGGACGAGGGGCTTGAGGTGGTGACCGAGGTCTTCCGCCTCTTCGTCGAGGGGAAGGCCCTGCCGCTACGCGGCAACCACGAGTCGCCGATGATGAACGTCGACGGCGGCTTCTTAGACGAGCTGTGCGACAAGCTGGGGAGGGGCAGATGCGGCGCAGTCTACAGGGAGTTCGAGAAGACGTTCGCAAGGCTTCCGCTCGCGGCGCTGATCAACGGCAGGTTCGTGGCGCTCCACGGCGGGATCCCGCTGAGAGACGACATGACCCCGGCGACGCTGGAGGAGATAGGGAAGGCCTCGGGCGACTTGACGATCCCCACGGACCCCTTAGCCTTTCAGACCCTGTGGAATGACCCCTGCGCCTGCGAGGACTACGCCCCAAGCCCCAGGGGGCCCGGCACGTGGCTCTTCGGCCGCAGAATAACACAGCTCTTCCACAGAAAACACGGCACGGTGGCTCTCATAAGAGGACACACCTACATCCCGGAGGGATGCGCGGCACATCACGGAGGCGCAGTTGTCACCATATTCACGTCGTCGGCAGGTCCCTACCGAAAAACGAAGACCAGAATAGCTGTCGTGGATAATCAAATCGAAGTGCTAGACCTAGCCACAAAGCAACCGGCCAAGTGCCCCAAGGACCCAGACCTCTTCTTCTAGCACTCCCCCCTCAGCCCCTTCGGCGGGGTGACGCCTCTCTGGCCTTGATACATGCCGGCGTACGCGGCTCTCCCCTCGGCCTTTACCAAGATGAGGTGGAGAAACCTCACGCCCCTCTTCAACACGATAGTATTAGGCGACTCGTTGACCACCTCAATCGTTATGTTGCCTTCGAAGCCTGCGTCGACTACGGTGGGCGGAATTACAAGGCCTAGGCGCGCCAGGGTGGAGCGGAGATTTGCCAATCCAACCACGTCCTCCGGCATCTTTACGTACTCCTCCGTCGTCAGCAGGACGAAGTTCCTAGGCGGGATGACCACCTCATCCGCCTTCACGATGCGGAAGAGGTGTCTGGTGCTCTCCAGCTCGCAGGGCCTTACCACGGTGCCTTCGTATGCGTATATGGCGTACTCACCGCCGATGCGCAGGTCGAGGCCGTTCTCCCGCACTGTGTCCGGGTAGAGGGGGTCGATTTTAAGTCGGCCTAGCGATATGAGCTTCTTCAACTCGTTGTTTGCCAGAATCATGTACCCAACACCGGATTCTTAAATCCGTAAACGTACAAAATAAAACATTACTCTTATATCGTCTACAGTAAGTAGTAAAGATGGACTTGAGACAGTTCATAGAGCCGATTACTCAGTACATGAAGCACCCAGTTGTGGGCGGCTGGATATGGTTTATGCTAATAGCGTTCGCCCTCGCCCTTATAGCATCAATCCCCCCGAGACGCCCCTTGGCCAGCTGGTTCGGCGATTTTCTGATCAGATGGGGGCTGGCCGGTATCCTGGTATGGTTTATAGTTAACGGGCTGTGGGCAATTAGAGAGGTGATGGGGCAGAGGCTCATACTGCCCTTCTCGCCGCTTGAGGGGTATCTAGAGTACGCCACCGTGTGGAGCGCCGTCCTTACGGGCATGGCAACCTTCCTCTTCTTCGGCTCTGCGTTGCTCCTAAGGGCTATATTTGTAAGAGAGGAGTGGCCGCGTGGCGTGGTATACTATAGACAAGAGGTCGTCATCGCAGAGCCGGAGGCGGCAGCTACCGCCCCCCAGGCGGAGGCTAGGAAGACCCCGGCCGTGGTGGTGGACAACAGGAAAAATAGGAAGAACTAGCCGGGATGGATGTAGGCCAGTAGGAGAACTACGTCCTCTTTTTTCACAGGCGTAAGGAGACCGGACAGCAACCTCACGTCGACGTCGTTCACGGCTATATATATGTCGGCGCGTGGCCTCCCGTCGGGGCCCACAACTCTCTCGTACAGCTTCTGCGACACCGACGCCAAGTTTTTCAACACCTCCTTCACAGTATCGCCCTCCACCTCAACCTCCTCCCTGCCGCCGGCCAGTGCTACAAGCACGCCGGCCAGCCTTACTCTGGCCATGTTACACAACTGGTTTTAATATTAAGTCGTTTTTCAGCAGTGCTGTGTACACGTTACGGACCTGTGACTGTGGGGTGGGACGGCGCCAGGACGCACGTCAACCCCCCTGCATGTAGGAAATGGGTAGACATCGAGACCTTTGTCTACTCCATAGAAGTAGACGGCTTAGACAAGAGGCTCCTTTATCTACTCAGCGTGCCCCGCGGCTCAGTAACGACGTATAAACTTTACGCAGAGGCCATCGGCACAAGCCCCCGGCACGTAGGGTGGTTAATGGCCTCCAACCCGTTGCCAATTGTACTCCCATGCCACAGAGTGGTTAGAAGCGACTTATCTCTAGGCGGCTACAGCGGCGGTGTTGAGGTCAAGAAGGCGTTACTGGCGTATGAAGGCGCCCTCTGCGGCGGGAAGCCTTGTAGAGTAGTGAAGCCGCGCCCCGTCTCGGACTTGTACTCAGCCATTCTGTACAGCCTTGGAATATATAAATACTGACTTCGAGATCTGCGTAATGCCTGTCCGAGTGAGGATAGATAGATCGAAATGTGTGGTAGCCCACTTCTGCCTATTCTACGCCCCCACGGTCTTCATCCCAGGCGACGGCGGCAAGCCTGTGATTGCGCCGGAATACGCCACAAACGGCGTAGAGGAGGGCGTAGTGCCCGACGACCTCTACGACCAAGTCAAAGAGGCCGAGAGACATTGCCCATCGCGCGCAATCCGGGTGTATAAAGAATGAGGTACCGCGCGATAATTCTAGACGTCGACGGCGTTATTACGCCCTTCCGCTCTGCTTGGCAGAGATTACACGCGGTATTAGGCACAGACGCCCAACTCAACAGAGAGCTCTACAAGCTAAACGCCATAGATTATTACGAGTGGGCTCTTTACGACACGTTGCTCTGGCTAGGAACCCCCCGGAGCGTTGTGGAGGCTCGGTTTCAAACCAGGAGGGGGTTTGAGGAATTGTGTAGCGCTCTGCAAGAGGCCGGCGTGTACACTGTCGCCCTCTCCGCAGGTTTAGGTTACACTAGGCGGCTCTCTCGTTGTTTCCACTTCTATTTAGTGAACGAGTTAATATACAGAGACGGCGCCGTGTATTCGGTGGCGGTGTCTGTAAGCGATAGAAACAAAGCCGAAATTGCGGAACAGGTACTTGACCTCATCGGCGTGGAGTGGAAAGAGACGATTGCTGTGGGAGACGGCGAGGCAGATTTGCCCATATTGAGAAAGGCGGGTTACCCAATCGCATTCAACCCAGTCAACGAGGAGGTGGCCAGAGCCGCCAAGGCCGTGATTAGGGCAGACACGCTTCGCCCCCTTGCCAAATATTTAAAGGCGTTGCTTAGACGAAGCGGGTGATGACCACATCCGATGTCGACCAGTGAGAAGGCCGTCCCAGACTGAGTCCTCACAACGCTTTTTAACAGGTGGGAGCGAGTATACCGTGGAGGTGAGAAAAATTATCCGGGTCGGCGAAAGATCTTTTGGGGTAACTCTTCCTAAGGAGTGGGTAGAACTACACGGCTTGGGAGTAGGTTCGCCCATCCGCGTCATTGTGGATAGAGATAAGATTACTCTGATCCCCGGCGCGGAGGCGACTGTCGTTAGACGGGTGAAGATCAAGGGAGATGACGTAGAGAAGTTAGTACGTGATATTATAGCGCACTACATAGAGGGGGTTGACGAACTGGAGGTGGAGACGAAGAACATATCTGCCGTGGTGACTAAGATAGAAGGTAAGTTGCCTGGCGTGGTTTTGATGGAGGTAGGCGGCGTCTTAAAGCTTAGGATCGTGACTCGGGAGGATATAAACATAGACGAGGCCGTACGGAGCATGTACACCACAGTAGATGCGATGTTTTCACTTTTCCTACAAATGTTTGGACAGGGGAAACGTCAGTTGGCTGAGGAGATCTTGAGACTAGACGACCAGTTGGACAGACTCTACTTCTTCTCCCTAAGGACCGTCAAGAGGAACATAGTCCAGAGGCCGGAGCACTACGTGGACTACATCATCACGATAAAAAACCTCGAGCACATAGGCGACGCCATCGACCGCGCCACTAACTACTACCTACAGAACGACATAAAATGCATTGCCGAGGTGCTGGCAGTCTTTAAAAAGGTGTATCACTTCATGCAAGACGCCTTCAACGCCTTCTACAACAACGACGCTGGCAAAGCGCTCGTCGTCTTGTTACAACGTGCAGAACTTGCGAAAGAAACTCTACAGGAAATATGTCCACAGGCCACAGCAGTGATGCATGAAGCAGCCTCTATAGTGGGTTTTGCCGCGGATATCGCCGAAGCGGCTTACTCAAAGGCAGCACGCCAATGAGAATTATAATAGCCTTGCCCTTTTACGGCTTTTTGGGAATACTCTACGCAGGTCTAGCGGTTTTACTTATGCCCTTCTTTATGTTCTCGTTTGTAGACGTGCTGAGGTCTATAGGCATGCATCCCCTAGCGGCTTTGCTCCTGGGGGCTTCAGTTACCTTTCTCAGTCTGGCGACGAGCCCTGTAAACCTTGTGGTGTATACGCTCTCCCGGAGGCAATACATGCCTGTGGTGGATTACGTAGTAGTGTTCGGCATACCGGTGCCGATTCCCCGTATCGTTTTTCAAGAAGAAAAGTCTTACATAGCCATAAATATGGGAGGTGCCGTGATACCGCTGGCGGTCGCCACGTATCTGGCTGTCCACATCTTTAGCCCCGCCTTACTGGTTTCGATAGCCACCGCCTCGGTTCTCATCTACATGACTAGCCGGGTCGTGCCCAACGTAGGCGTAGTCACGCCAGCCCTTGCGCCTCCTATTATCGCAGTGCTGGCTGCTCTGATAGCAGGTGGCGGGCCGGTGACCACCTACGTGACTGCGGTGTACGGCACAATATTAGGAGCAGACCTATTCAACATGAGGAAAGTGGTAAGGCACAAGCCGCCTTTTGTCTCAATAGGAGGCGCTGGGGTGTTTGACGGCATATACCTCAGCGGAGTATTAGCGACCTTGCTGTCAAGGTTATTCTAAAAGGAGGCGGAACTACGGCAACAACGAGGGGCGTGGGGGTGGCGTTGCCGTAGCCGCCCTAGCGCTAAATTTGTTTAGGTTTAAATAGATTTTCATAGAAAAATAAAAAAGGAGATCAATATATAAAATAATGATGAAAAATATAATATTATAATGAATACAGCACGGCGTGTTCTTTACTAATACAAAGAAACTTTATATATGTCATATAGTTGAGATTTGTCAAAATATTATATGATCTCTCCGGCGTGGGGATAACCCTGGCGTAGCCCCCTACCGGCATACCGCTCAAGTCCATCTCTCAACAGCTGGACTAGATTCCACACGTGTTTCCTCGTCCTATCCACCGCGATTTCCTTCAGCTTCCTCTCGTCTCCGCCTCCCTCCTCCTCGTGGACGGTCACATCGAGTACGAGGACGCCGGTGGCTATCTGCAACTGCATAAGGCCTATAGAGGTGGCTAGGTAGCTGTACTTGTCCACTTGCGTAGGGCCCACCCACCCCAGCACCATCACCGCGTCGCAACCCTCCTTTACGAGCTTGAGGGCACCCCACACAGTGTTCTTGATGCCGGGGACTGTAAGTCTCTTAACCACGGCGTCTGGCATTAAGTTGCGTATTTCATCGACGGCGACGCTCCCCATGTCCACCCGGGCGAAGGTCGTGTCGACGACGCCTATGCAGATCATGTCAAGTCGACGACACCTATTTATAGTTCTTTCCGCACCTACGCGTGAGGCGCTTCGGAGTTTCGCTACCGCCGGACATAGCCGACGCGGTGGAGAAGATAGCCCAGGAGGCTGGGGTGACCCGGAGCGAAGTCGTCGCAACCGCCCTGCAGGAGTACCTAGAGAGCCGGAGGAGCCACAAAGAGCCCGGCCACCAGTGCCTCGGCGTCGTCATGGCGGTTACAGACGCCTTCTCGGACATAGGAGACGCCATAGAGCAGAACAAAGCCCACATATTGGCATACACCCACCTACACGTAGAAGGCATGTGCCTCACAATCGCCGTCGTCAAGGGAGGCGGCGAAGAGATTGAGAAGCTGACACTGGAGATGTCCAGAAAGGCGAGACTCACGCGGTACGTGCCGCTTCTGTGAAGATCTCCGCGATGTTTTTAGAGGAGGCGAGACAGAGGTGCTCCCCCGACGCCGAGTGTCCCGCCCTCCTCTTCGGCAGGGAAGAAACTGTTTTAACCTGGAGCTGGCTCCGCAACGTGCTGAATAGCCCCACCGCCTTCCTGCTGGACCCAGAGGAGATGTATAGGGCCATCACAGAGGCGGAGACGTCCGGGCTGGAGCTGGTGGCCATATTCCACACGCACCCAGGCCCCCCTGCCCCCAGCCCTCTCGACCTTAAATACATGAGGCTGTGGCCCGTCGCCTGGGTCATCTCCAACGTCTACACTTGGGAAACAGCCGCGTGGAGGCTTAAAGACGGACGGGCCGTGCCCGTGCACCTCGAGTGGGTATGATAATCGCCACCACCACGGTAAACTTCGCATATCTCACGGGGGTCTGGCTCGAGACGTATGAGCGGTTCAAAGCCGCCGTGAAGTGCGGCGACCACCTAGCCGCAGTGGTGCCGGCCCTCGACGCCGGGAGGGTGCCCGGAGAGGTATACAGCTACCGCGACGGCGAAGACCCCGCCGAGGCGCTTAGGCAGGCCGCGGCCGGATGCGACGCCTCCGTGATCTACATAGACGGAGGCACTACCCTCCGCCACTTCGAAATAGTCAAGAGGGCGTTCCCCGGGGCGGAGTACAGACTGGGCGACCACATCTTCCGCGAGTGGCGCATGGTCAAAAGGAGGGACGAGGTGGAGAAGATAAGGGCAGCCGCGTCGGCTATCCGGAGAGTCTTAGAGGAGCTGGAGCTCGCGCCCGACGTCTCGGAGAGGCAGACGGCGGCAAGGATATACCTAGCGCTGTACGAGGCGGGGCTCTCGCCGGGGCCTATCCTCGTCCAGTTCGGCCCCAACACCGCCCTGCCCCATCAAGAGCCCACGGACAAGAAGCTCAGACGGGGAGACGCCGTGGTGATAGACGTCTCGGCGGCGTACCAGGGCTACTTCGGCGACTTGACGAAATCGTTTTTCTACGGCGAGGCGCCAGAGGAGTACAAGGAGGTGTACGCCGCGGTGGAGGAGGCGCAGCGCGCCGCCCTGCAGAGCGCCAGGCCGGGCGTGTCGGCGGGGGAGGTGGACAGAGCCGCCCGCTCCGTTATAGAGACGAGGGGCTACAGCCCCTACTTCATCCACCGGACTGGACACGGGTTGGGGCTAGAGATACACGAGGCGCCCGACGTCTCCCCCGGCTCAAGAGACGTGTTGAAGCCCGGCGCGGTGTTCACCATAGAGCCCGGCATCTACCTCCCCGGCAAATTCGGCGTCAGGCTGGAAATCGACGTCCACATAACCGACCAAGGCGCCGAGGTCTTATAACAACGCCGCGACCGCCCCCGCCGCCGCCCCAGCGACAGCCAAGAAGTAAAGCAAGGCGCGCCTAGATACTATCGGGTACACCTCGTTATAGACGTAGAACATCAAGGCGATCCAGACGTAGAACGCAACAACATCCCACGCCACGTCTCACTAAAGACCGCGCTTAATAAAGACTTCACAGTCGGTCGCTCCAGCCTCTCCTTCTCATGTGCCTCTATGTAGCAACGTGCTCGCGCCGTGAATAGAACTTCGGCTAATTTCGCCTAACTTTCAGCATCCCAAGAGGCCCTGTATATCGAAGCGCTGTTGAGGCGTGCCTCTGGTTTGTCGACTATGTGAGGGACTTCCTGTGGATGTTCCCAACTACAGTAAAATAAGGCGTGTCTATGTGATTATGTGACTGCGACAGAAGCTTACTAGAGTGACAACTGTTAAGGCGTCGTATCGCTACCTTTACCTCAGCATGTTGCCATTTATAAATTTATTTTTCGTAAAGTTTCAAGCTTATGTCTCACTTGAGGAGGAGAAAGATCAAGGTTATCTTACTTCTTACTTCAGTTTATATACTCTTAGGAGCACCTCCTTTAGTTACCCTGTATATATTCGGCGCACGTATGCCGCAAGTCCTTCTGCTGGCGCTAGTTGGGCTACCCATAGCTATGTCTTTTGTTGTCACTATTCTTATTCCTCGACGCGTCTCTGTGGTGGGGCCCGGCGTGGTCGAGGTTTTGGTGGGCGTAAAGAGGGTGAGGATCTCTGGTCGTGTTGTTAAGGTGTTGTCTACGCGGGATGTCGTTATGCTGGTTGATTTCTGCCCGGTGGGATGGCGGGTTTCGCTTGACTACTCGTTCTATGGCATATGCTTCTCAGACGTGGGCAGGGTTACCGTGGTGTCTACGCTTGGATGTTCCGGCACGTGGCTCATGATAGAAAGCGACGGAAAGAAGTACCTCGTCTGTTGCGAGGAGGGAGACAAGGAGAAGTGCCATGTATAGGTTCTTGCTGGCGACCTTCGGCGTCGGCTGGCTGTTCCAAGTGGCGTTTGGCCTTACTAAGTCCACGTTGTGGCTTGCCGCGGCTATGTGGACGCCTGCGCTGGGCGCCTTGGCCGAGGGCCACAAGGCAATGCCCAAGTGGTGGCCTGGCCCAAAGACGGTCCCGCCAAGCAGGAGGTTTCTCAAGCTTTTCATCGGCTCGACTTGGCCTGTCCTCCTCTGGCTGGCTCTCATGGTGCTTGCCACCCTGCCCTTTTACCTCCCCTCGCCGACGCTACCCCCGTTTAGGCACCCGCTGTACCCGGCCGAGGTCGCCACCGCGTTGTGGATAGCGCAGGTGCCGCTTCTGCCGCTTGGGGTGGCCCTTTTGGGAGCCTTCGGCGAGGAATACGGCTGGCGCGGCTACTTGACGCCTAAGCTCGCCGGCACGCTGGGGTGGTTCTGGGCCTCTGTACTTGTCGGCGTGATCTGGGCGGTCTGGCACGCTCCAAGCATACTCTTCGGCTACGAATACGGCTGGTACATGAGGCCTGAGGGGGCGCTCCTCTTCGTCCCAGTCACGTGCGGAGTTGCTGTGATACACACAGCCGTTTACCTACGCTGGGGCGTCTGGGGAGCCGCCCTCGCACACGGGGCCGTGAATTCGTGGGCCGTCATCTACTACGTGCTGTATCCACAGTTATTGCCCGATAGGTGGCTCTGGGGCCCCGTGGGGTTGCAAGGAGCCGCCACCGCCTGGCTCGTTGCGGCGTTGACGTGGATCTATACAAAGAGACAGGTGCAGAGTCTGCCAAAGGCGGAAGACGCCAGCGGCGCCTCCTCCAGCTCTTGTTGACGACCCGCAGAGAAGGTCTCGACAAGAGTATACGAATGCTCTAAAGCGGCGGCGACCCGGGACCGACGACGACTCCGGGCGGTGCCCGCCCGGGCGTCCCTCCCCCCGGCGCCCCGGCGAACGCGCCGGCTGCGGGTTAGGCGTGCTCCCTCCCGGACCTCCGCCGTTTCCCCGCATGCCCAGGTCCCCCCGGCCCTACGGCCGGAGTAGCCTGGGGACCGACGCCCCGCCGGACCGGGGTTCGTCGGTAAGCCCAGACGGCACGCCGCCGAAGCCGCCGCCCGGCCCCGGTTTCGGGCCCCCTAAGCCTAGGGCCGCCTCCCGGCGGCGCACGGCCGGCGCGCCGTGCAGCCCCCCGCCAGCTCTATATTTGTCCGTGTTTATAAAGGTGTTCCCCAGCCGCCGCCCCCTGGCGTTTCTATCACCACTTCGTCGCCGGGCTCTAGATCTACTACAGACTTGCTGTCGAGTTCGATTATTCTGCCATCTCTCTTTTTAATATACGCCCTGCCGGGTTTCCCCGGCGCGCCTCCGTTAAGGCCCCAGGGACCTATGGCGAATCTGTCGGCTAGAATGGCCAACCTCGTGGGGGCCAGGACTTTGAACGCCCTTACTATCCCGTCGCCGCCTCGCCACCTGCCTGCTCCGCCGCTCCCCTCCCTGATTTTATAGGCCGTGAAGAGCAGTGGGTATGTCCTCTCCGCCACTTCAATAGGCGTGTTTAGAGTGTTCGTCATGTTGACGTGGACGCCCGATACGCCGTCTTTCCCAGGCCGGCCGCCTGTCCCCCCTCCTATGGTTTCGTAGTAGCTCCAGTATTTACCTCCGTATACCCCGCCCATCATCACGTTCATCATGGTGCCGGAGCCGGCGGCGGGCACCCTCTCCGGCATGGCTTGTGCCAATGCCTTAAACACCACGTCGGCCACCCTCTGGCTTGTCTCTAGGTTCCCGCCCGACACAGCCGCCGGCTTCTTCGGATTCAGCAGAGTGCCTTCTGGCGCCTCGACCTCGATACAGCTGTAGAAGCCCTCGTTTGTAGGCACGTCGCCGACTAGACATCTGATGGGGAATGCCGTGGCGGCGAAGGTGACTCCCAACACGGCGTTTAGAGGCGCCTCCACCTGGGGGTCCGTGCCGGTGTAGTCAGCCTTGACGCACCTCCCCACGTTTAGCCTCACCCGTATAGTTAAGCGCTTGTCTCTGAGCTCTAGGTAGTCCTCAGCCGCGTATGCCCCTCTTGGCCACCCCTCCACCTCCTTCTCGGTGAGCTCTCTGCCGTACTTTATGGCCTCTTCCCACGCCTCAGCCGTTTTTTCGCCATATTTATCAAAAAGTTCCACCACGCGCCGCGCCCCCTCTCTGTTAGCCGCTATCTGTGCGTTTAGATCTCCTATCGCTACCTCCGGCGTCTTGACGTTGGCCAGCCAGATGGATAGCACCTCCTTGCTTAACCCGCCGCGGCGCATGATCTTGACCGGCGGCAGTATGAACCCCTCCTCGTAGATGGTCCTGGCGTTGGGGTTTATGCTGCCTGGAGTGGGGCCGCCTACGTCTACGTGGTGGGCCTTATTCACCACATACGCCACGAGTTTTCCACGCCTGTAGACCGGCGTGAGGACCATCACGTCGTTTAAATGCGTGCCGGAGATGTAGGGGTCGTTGGTCGCGACGACATCCCCCTCCTCAAGCTCCACCCCCTCGTCCATAAGCGTCTTCAAGAGGTTTTTCACACCGACGTAGAAGGAGCCTAGATGCACAGGGATGTGCTCCGCCTGGGCCACTATTCTCCCCTCCGCATCCAGCACCGCGACGCTGTGGTCCATCCGCTCCCTAATGTTAGGCGAAAGCGCGGACCTCTTCAACGCGACGCCCGCCTCCTCGGCTATGTACACGGTGGCTCTGTAGATCAGCTCCCAGCTCATACCCTCCTCAACTCCAACACCCCCATCTTACCCACCTCAACGCGCCACCTAGGCGGAACCACTGTGACTGAGTGTCTTTCCTCAATCACCACAGGCCCGTCGGCTTTAAAGCCGCGTGGTAAATTCTCCCGCCGGTACACCGGCGTCTCTACCCACTCTCCGAAGTACACCTTCCTATACGAGACGGGCTTAGGCTCGCCTCCGGCCAGCGGCTCCCTCAGCTTTGGTTTTCTACGCGTCACAACGGCAAAGACGCGGATGGTCACCACCTCGATCGGCTTATCTAGTTTAAAACCGTACGTCGCCATGTGCCTCTCCTCAAAAGTCTTCCTTATCTGCTCTTCGTCGGCGGGTCTCCCCACTGGCACCACAAGCTCCCAGCCTTGTCCAACGTAACGTATATCGGCAAGCCTAACGTAGTAGGTGGGGTTATGCACGGAGAGCGTCTCCTCAAGCCTCCGGAACCCCTCCTCTAAGTCTCGTGGATAAGAGGCCCGCGCCTCGAATTTGCTGTCGGCGAAGAGCATACCCAGCGCTGTGAAGACGCCTGGCTCCGGCGGAATCACCACTGTAGATATTCCAAGCTCCTCAGCAAGCTCGGCGGCGTGTTGCGGCCCAGCGCCGCCGAAGGCGAAGAGTACAAACTCGCTGGGGTCCAGCCCCCTCTCGACTGTGACAAGCCTCACGGCCCGCGCCATTTCCATATTTGCCAGCTGGACGGCCCGCCACGCAGTCTCCACGGGGTCGCCCAGCTTTTTAAACGCCTTAAAAGCCGCCTCTGCGTCCAGTCTCATCTCGCCCCCCAGGAGAGACGCCACTCTGCCCAGCACAACATTTGCGTCGGTCACAGTGGGCTCTGTCCCCCCTAGTCCGTAGCAGACGGGGCCCGGGTCGGCGCCGGCGCTCGTAGGCCCCACTCTCAGCGCCCCCGCCTCGTCTCTCCACACGATGGTGCCTCCGCCCGCCGAGACCTCCGCCAAATCTATGAACGGGAACCTCACAGGATATCCAGAGCCCTTAACCACGCGGCCGTGGTGAGACTCCCCACCGACCTCATACTCTGTGGTTATCTCAGGCTCGAAATCCACCACCGTGCCGGCCTTGGCGGTGGTGCCGCCCATGTCGAAGCTAATTACGCGTTTGACGTCAAGCGCCTTGGCGAACTCGGCCGCCGCCACGACGCCTCCCGCCGGGCCTGACTCAATGAGCTGGACAGGCCTCCTCGACGCCTCCTCCACGGTGACGAGGCCGCCTGAACTCGCCATCACGTAGAGACGGCCGCCTCGAGAAGACACGTATCTCCCCAACTCCTCTAGGTAGCGACCCACTAAAGGCATCAACGCCGCGTTGACCACCGCAGTTGACGTCCTTTCGTACTCCCTAGGCTCTGGCGAAACCTCGCTGGAGAGCGTGACGTAACGGAAATGTCTCTTGAGAACTGCGGCGGCGGCCTCCTCGTTGGCCGGGTTCAAGTAGGAGTGGAGAAACGCCACAGCAACCGAGACGACGCCGTGCCCAAGGGCCTTTTCGGCGTACGACTCCACCTCGGCGGCGTCTACCGGCTTCAGCACTGTGCCGTCTGGCAAAACTCTCTCGTCGACCTCAAACCGCAGGTGGCGAGGAACTAAGGGGCGTGGCTTCTCGAAAAACAAGTCGTATAGACGCGGCCTGTTCTGCCTCCCGATCTCTATGACGTCTCTAAAGCCTTTGGTTGTGAAGAGAGCCACCCGGGGTAGCTCAAGCCCCACCTGGCCCAGGAGGGCGTTGGTGCCGATGGTCGACGCGTGTAGGACCTCCTCTATTGGGGACAGCTTAGCTAAGCCCTTAATGACGGCCTCCTCAGGCCTCTTCGGCGTCGTGAGAAGCTTAAATGCGGAAAGATTGCCGTTTTCATCTACCGCCACGAAGTCCGTAAACGTGCCCCCGACGTCTACCGCCACTATCATCGCCTATATGCGGCCACAAGAAGCGCGGTGGCTATAGACAAGACGATGATATACATTGAGGCAGCGGACAAGCCCGACGACTGATAGAGCCACGTCATCACCATAGGAGCAGTCGCCGCAAAGATGGCGTTGCCAAACTGGTAAGAGACCGAAAGACCTGTGGTGCGCGCCAGCGTGGGATATATCTCGGCCAAGAAGGCGGCCTCGGCTGTGTACATAAGTCCGTGGACTAGACCTGTCAAAGACGCCACCGTCAAAAGACCGCCGAAGCCCTGGGTTATCTGCTGTATCAAGAAGGCGGGCGCCAGCCCCAGCAGAGCCGCTACTACGATGACCGCTCTGGGGCCTATTCTCTCGGAGAGAAATCCGCTTACAACTACACCCACGATTTCAACCAACGCAAACACCACCACCGCCAAGAACTGCTCTTGTGAAGTTACTGCCTTCAGCGCCACGGCGAGATTCGGAGAGTAGGTGTTGCCGTAGTAAAAAATGGCGCCCGCCGTGCCGGCGAGCACAATACCCACTATGGTCCCCCGCCAAAACTTCACAAAGACCTCCCGGAGAGGACTTCTGGGGCTCCTCTCCCTCAGCGCCGTTTCCATGAACTCGAGAGTCTCGCCAAAGCGAAGTCTAAAGAGAAGGCCGACGACAACGGCAATAGCGGCGAGCCAATAGGCGACTCTCCACCCCCACGAGGCCACCGCCTTTGAGCCAAGAATAGCCTCAAGTAGTAGAAACACCGAAGCCGCAGTAAGTAAGCCAAGAGCTACGGTGGACTGAATAATCGCGAGAGAGAGCCTCCTGCGCCTGGTGACGTTTTCAAATACGTAATTGACGGCGGCTCCCCACTCGCCTCCTAACGAGAAGCCTTGAAGTATTCTCAGCAACACCACAGCAACAGACGCCGCTACGCCTATAGTTGCGTAGTCTGGAACAACACCTATCAACACGGTGGCTAAACCACCTAGAAGTAAGGTCCAAAGCATTACATGCCTCCTCCCGTACCTATCGCCAACCCAACCCCAGAACAAGGCCCCGAGCGGTCTAACCGCGAACCCCAACGCGAACGCTATGAAAGTAGCCAATAGAGAGGCGACAGGATCTTTAGAGGGGAAGAAAGCCGCGCCGATATAACGCGCACCGACTGCAAACAAAAACGCCTCATACCACTCCAACAAAGTACCCATCATCGAACCTACGGCGACACCCACTCCAAATTTTTGAGTTTTGTGCTCCATAAAACACCACCATGGAATGGTATAAATACGCGAATTTCAACAAGTTGAGAAAAACATAATTTATATATTTAACAATAGAGATCTTCAGCTACGGCATTGTTAACAAGTTTTTAGAATCAGCGCCGCCCCACAGCGCCGGACTCTACGCAGCCTCTAATCAATTCACTAGTCTTCAGGCCCATCTATAACCACTAAATCCTGTGGACGTTCCACGGTGTGCTATTTCATGTTGCTAGACACAACTTCGTAGGTACGTAGAGGAGCAGAAAGTCGTGGAGTAGCTAACCCAGGCGGCTGGCTATAGACCGCAGATACGGCTTACACAATAAGCCACGCATATATAGCAACAAAAATTAAATACGGAGCAGAAGAGAAAACCGGCCCGTGGCTCAGCCCGGTAGAGCGGCGGCCTTCGGAGCCGTAGGTCGTGGGTTCACGGCGAGAGCCGGCCTACAAATCCCACCGGGCCCGCCAGTTCTTCATCTTCATGTTTGTCATTTGTGTTTTGCTCATTAGTGTAAGTGTTCCGTAGGACTTTGAGGCGTTTTGCATTTTCGACAGTTTCATATGTGGAGGCGTTGTACAAAGCCGGCATCGTCAACTGGAAGCCGACCCCGGTGTCTGAGTCGGCGGTGACGCTTTCAGTCTACCACGCCGGCTTGGAGACTCTGGTGGAGGACGTGGCTAGGGTGAGGAGGAGCCGTCTTCGGCCTCTTTTTGCGGAGTTTCCGACTCGCCCACCGCGGCGTTGGTGTGTCTTGGGGATAGGAACGTCTTGTTCCTCGGCGTGGACGTAAACGCCGGGGCGGAGGAGGGGCTCTTCAGAGGCTTGGCTCTGTCCTCCGCGGCGACATCGCATAGATGGCTGGGGGTCATGAAGTTGCTGGAGCCTATGAGGAGGCTGTTCTACGGCCAGATAGCCCCGGCCCGGAGAGGCAGCGGCGTCCTCGCGATCGAGGACGTGGCTGTGCCCATCTCGAAGCTCCCCGGAGGCGGTGGGGAGCTTAAGGTCCTCGCGGCTGTCATATCGGCGACGGCGACCTCCACCCGGCCACGTGATACAATAGAGGGGAGGAGGTTGAGAGGAAAGATTTCTTAGAGACATGGCTGACGTAGTTAAGCTAAACGGCACAATGTCTGCGGAGCACGGCATTGGGCTTTTGAAGAAGGACCTCCTCGTGCTTGAGGTCGGCGTTGAGATACGTGCGGGAGCTTAAACAGATCTTCGACCTCTACAACGTCCTCAACTCCGTCTTGTAGAGTAGACCAATACGGCGGCTCCCACTGCCACAAGCGCCGCGGCTATTGCCGCGTCTAGCTTGGGAATTACGTCTTTCAGCCAGAGGACGGCGGCGGCAGGCGCCGCCGTGGCGGCGAGATACGCCCCGTGTAGCCCCTTTGCGGAAGACGCTATGAGCAGGAGGACGGCCGCGGCGCCGATCCAGACGTCTGGTTGCGGTAGCTCTGGGAGGGGTAGAAGAGCTCTTAGAAATGGAGAAGATAAGGCGGCTTCGGCTAGGTAGAGCGTAGTGGCGGAGAAGGCGGCTGTGTAGGGAGACCGTATAGACGCGGCGAGGTTTAGGAGAAGAATAACTGCGGCGAATGCGCCTTGGCCTAGAGCCCCGTCGAGGAGGCGGGGGTAGAGGGAGAGGATGGGGTGGTTTATGAACATGAGGTATTGAAGCGCCGCGGCGGCGCCGCCTATAAGCGGCTTCATACCGTCTTTCTCAACTCGGCGGCTTCTCTAAGCACCACGGCGCCGGCGGCCCTCAGCTCTCTGTAGAGCTTCAGCCTTCTGATCGCCACCAACGGGTTAGACGCCGCCACATCTATGTAGAAGATCTTTGGACACCGCAAGGTGAGACAGACGTCGTGGAGAGAGCCGACGTATACAGTCACGTCGCCGCATGTGGGAGAGCCGGAGCAAGACGGCGTGAAGGACTTGGGCATCTTCTGCGCAGGTCCGTAGCCCAACACATAGTAGCTCACAACATAACCCCTCTCGGCGAGGATCTCAGCCGCCTCGGCTGCGGCGGACAACACAAGTCCTCTTAGACGCCGCGCGTCGACTACAACCACAGCAGTTTTGAGCTCTGGACCCACGTATCTGTTAACATAGAGTTCACCAGTTTTGGCGAAGATGCGCCAATTTATAAACCGCAAGGGATCCCCCGGCTGATATGGCCTAACCTCTTGGAGCTCCTCTGCGCCGGGGCCTGTTTGTGTTGGCTCCGCGAGAGGCCGCGGCTCTTCTACATATGTAACGACGCGTCGCCTAGTGTAGACGGGGTTATAGACTTCTACCACTAAGGGGAGGGGGTCGCTCCTCTCGGCGAGGCGGTACCTCAGCGTCACTCTGCGTCTAAACGGCGGTTTAAACAGCCGCAATTTGAGAGGACTCTTGGAAGACTCAACCGGCGTAGATTCATAAATGTGAAAAACACCGGGCCGCCAGTCGGACTCAAGAATCACCTCTACAACGCCGCCGATTCGCCGTCTAGTCACTACAGACTTAGGCGGCTCTATAGAGGCGTTGAGAGCATACGCTGCAAGAGGCATAAGGCTGAGCAACGCCACTTCTACGTTTTCCAGTAGAAGCCCTGCGGCGAGGAGAGTCACCGCATAGAACAGGAGGCTACGCACAGAGAGGCAATTTTTATTGAATATATCGATTCCACCCTGTGAAGAAGATACTGGAGGTGCTTGCACAGTTCTACGTGGCCCCGCCGGCTGCTCTGGAGCTCCTCCTAGCTGCAGTTGTGGCGAGAGGACACGTCTTGTTCAACGACCCGCCGGGGCTGGGCAAGACCACTTTGGCGAAGCTTCTGGCGAAGTCTCTGGGCCTCGTCTTTAGACGGGTGCAGTTTACGCCCGACATGTTGCCCGGCGACATCATTGGCGTGAACGTGTGGCGCCCCCACGAGGCCAGGTTTGAGTTCGTAAGGGGGCCTATCTTCGCCAACGTCCTTCTCGCCGACGAGATAAACAGAGCCCCGCCGAAGACCCAGGCGGCGCTTCTAGAGGCGATGGAGGAGAGACAAGTTACGGTGGACGGCGTCACCTACAAGCTGGAGGAGCCGTTTATAGTCCTCGCCACGCAGAACCCCGTGGAGTATAGAGGCGTCTACCCGCTCCCCGAGGCTGAGCTAGACCGCTTCTTAATACAGCTGTCGGTCGGCTACCCCGGGCCTAGGGAGGAGGTCGAAATTTTGAGGAGGCGTCTCTCGTGGCGCGGCGACGACCCCTCCGTCTACGTCTCCCCCGTCGCCACCAAGGAAGAGCTTCTGCTGTGGATGCGGCGGGCCGAGGAGGTCTACGTAGACGAGGCAATTCTGCAATACATAGTAAACATCGTGCATGCCCTGCGCCGCCACCCCCTAAACACCTATGGCCCAAGCCCCAGGGGCTCCATTGCGCTTCTCAAAATGGCGCGGGCCCTCGCCCTTCTCAACGGCCGCAATTACGTTACGCCAGACGACGTGAAGAAAGCCGCCGTCGCCGTTTTGGCGCATAGAATCGCGCCGAAAGATGGAGATCCGCGCGACCTAGTATTAGAAGTTCTAAACAAGACTCCGATACCCTATAAATAACTTCGAAGAGCCGCCTTAACTCTCTGGAGATGCCGTCTCCGTCTCCGCCTGTTCAGCCTCTCCACGAGCCTAACCACGAGGGGAGGGGCGAAGGGAGACGGCTCTATGTCGTGGTAGGAGACTGCGAGGCGTACGGCCTCTACTACTTTCCTCTCGTCGACACCCCCCTTGGCCAAGTGATAAGCCACATAAGCCGCCAGCAGAGCCACGTCGCCTGTCTTTACGAACTCCGCCTCTACCTTCTTCGCCTCTAAGACGTCGGGGTCGTCGTAGAGCCTGGCCGCCGCGCCCTTTCGCCGCACGTCCCCGCTGAGGAGGAGAACGGCCGCCACAGACGTTGCCGTCACTGCTATAAAGAGCCAAGGTCTTTTGATGGCAACAGAGACGTAATACGTTACGACTAGGAGGGCTCCCAACAATCCAAAAAACGTAGTATGTCTCGCGAAGAACCTGCCCACGCCCCCCAGACGGCCCCCCAACAGGCCGAGTGCAGACGCCGCGGCCGCCCCCGCCCCAGCCCCCCAGACCACTGAGGGGACGTAAGGCATGTGGGTAGCTTCTAGAAACGCCCCGAGAGCCCAAGAGGTCACTACAATGGATATGGGCGTTAGAGGTCGACGGAGGGGGCCGGCGAAGTGCCGCGCCGCGCTGAGGAAGAAGCCGAAGGCCACGGCGGCTAGGAGCGCCTTATGTGTAATATTCAGAATAGGGAGGAGGTACAACGCAGAGACCACGCCTAGAAAAGTAGAGAAGTATCCAGCCACGTGCCGCTTCCGTCTGTGGAGAAGACTCCCAACGCCATGGAGGAAGAAAAAGACGCCGAGGGGGTATGCGGCGAGTCTATACGCCGACTCAAAATAGCCCAGAGCCAGAAGAAGCAGGCCTAACGCAATGTAGATCATAGGGCACGTCGCAAACTCTCAAAATCTTCTTTAGACACGGTTGGGCCAAACCTAACTCTTTCAAACAATTCTGCAAACCTGCCGAACTCAGGCCGCAGGGTTGCCAGCTCTCTAGGCGTGACTGTAGGCGGTAGCTTAAGCCTCCGTAGGAGCTTCATGAACAACGCCCCCGCCAGCCTTCTGTAATCCACAACCCGCACGACGTAGACCACAGGCCCCACCCCTACTAGATAAACTCCGGCTTTTTCAAAAGTCAACCTGAGGGGGGCTCTTCCAACCCGCCTCTTGTTTACGTAGACGGAGAAGCCGCGAGGTCTTTTAAACTCCATAGACTCGCCAACTGCCACAGTGACGACGCGACGGAGCAAGCCAAATGCGGCAACGCCCCCAGCCGCGGCCAGAGCCAGGTAAAACACCCAACTTGGAAGCTCTGCGTTAGTAAGCGGAGACGTCTGAGGCGGTTGCTGAGGCGGCGGGGCGCTCGGGGCTTCCGGCAGAGAAGCAACTGACTGAGGAGGAGGGCTGAGGACGCCTCCGCCCGGCGTCGCCTCTACGCCGATCCACCTACCGCCGTCGTAGTACTCAGCCCAGGCATGAGGACTAAAGACGACGGAGGCCCACTCCACAGGCACCGGCCCGTCGGAGACGTAGCCCACCACAAGCCTCGCGGGGACGCCGGAGGCCCTAGCCAGCAACACGAAGGCTGAGGCGAAATGTATACAGACGCCTCTCCTCCCCTCTTTTAGAAACCAAAGCACGGGGTCTACGCCAATGGGGATCTGGGGCCACGGCGCGTCTAACGTGCCGTCGTATCTGTAGTTAGTAACCAAAAACCTTCTTATTTTCTCAACCTTACACGCAACGTCGACGCAACCAGCTGTAATGTTGGCGGCCAACTCTCTTAATGCCCCGTCAAGCTGCGGCGGAACCTGTAGATATCTTTTGTCTAACGTTGCGGCGCCGCCGCGTCCGATGTATGAAGACACGTACCTAGGCGAGCCTCGGAGGGCCTGGACAAACAACCCCTCTAGGTCTGCAGAAAGAGCCACGCCAGGCGCCGTCACCTTCACGGCGCCTAGCACGAGGCCGTCCACAGAAGGAGACGCCACAGGCACGCAGCCACCCATCAACGTCCCCGTCAAGTTGAGCTCGCCGCCTGCCGCAAATGGCCCATCGCCGACGGTCACCACGCCGTCGCCAAATGCCACCTTCCCAGCTCCGCCGGTGTAAACCCACGCGCCCCCCTCATATCTGTCAAAGACGTAACAACGTAGATACATGACTCCGCCGTTCCCCCTGGCCACAAGCACAGTCTTGAAGTAGAGACCCCCCGCGACGCTTACGACGGGGGCCGTCGGCAGAAGCCCCTGCCCAAAAGGCGCCGCCCTCCCCGGCACGTAGCTAGGCTGAACAAGAGAGATAAGCCCCAGTGCCATGAGGACCAACCCCAGAACTGCAAGAGCTGTCTTCACATTTTCTCAATAATCTTACGGAGGAGCTCGGCGATGTGCGGCGCCTTTCGCTCCAACGTCTCAACGGCCTCGCGGAGAGTCATCTCGGGCTTCACGCCGAAGGTGGATAAGGTGAGTAAAAACTCTTCCATCACGTCAGCCACCCTCACGCTTGCAAACCAATCAGAAGTCTTCAGGGCGACGTAGCGCCTTTTCCCGATTTTAATAGTGTGGACTAGACCCTCCCGCTCTAGACTAAATATGTACCACTGAGCAGCCCCGTAGGAGAGGCCCAGGGCCTTCGCAAGTCTATACACCGGGACGGGCCCCTCCTTCCGTAAAATCTCCAAAATAGCGGCCTTAGGGTCCTTATCTGCCACATATTCGAAACATGAGTTATTTATTAACCTACGTCAGCGTGAACACCAACCTGTCCCCTTCATCTCTTATCTTAAGCTCACGAACGGGCCATCCAAGCGCCGACTTAACCACAACGGCGCGGTCGGGGAAGTACTGCCACACGGTGTTAAACATGTGAAGAAGTTCGGACACAGGCTCCACACCTCTAAACGTGGCGATCAAGGCCGACTCAGGCAAGACGCTGTGTATAAAATCAAGCACGTAGGCAACTCTCTCCAGCCCATACATATGCAACACCTCTTCAAGTCCGTAGAGGAACACCACCGCCGCGTCGCCTATCCGCTCTAGCGCCTCCTCAAGCGCCAAGTCCTCTCCCAACGCAGAGGCCGGCACCACCTCCTCATTTACGCCGCATCCCATATGTGCCGCCGCTATCCCGACATATGGATAAGTGGACAACACGCCCACTTTAGCGTTATCCATGTAGTCGCATAAATACGCGGCGCTTATCCGGAGACAGATGGGATGTTCGCAGAGAAAGACGCCTACTCTGCTACCAGCCGTGACGCCTGGTCTGCCGCGTCTCAACGCGGCGCGGACCAACGACTCTGCCACATCTTCGGCGAAGACCACCCTCTTGCCGGAGGGAGACGCTATGACCTCTTTGCCAAGGCGGCTTTGAGACCACCTTGGGACGATGCGGACGCCGCGTCTAGAAATGGTGAAGTAGAACTCGGCCCCGGGGCTAGGCCCCAGCCGGGTCTTCACCACTCTTATCTTCCTGTAGCGAGCCCCCCGGTGGAACACTTGACTCACCTCCAGCAAGGTGTCTGCTATGTACGCAAAGTGGGAGCCGGCGATCTGTTCTTCGCCTATGGCTATTATGGGGGTATGAAATATGCGATATATAGAAGCCGCTGCTTCTCTAGACTGCGGAAGGGCGTTTATGCCGTCGAGAATCACCACATCTGGCGATGTTTTTTCATACTCATCAACAACATTAGATAACAGGACATCTACGTTAGAGATAGAGAGGTAGTCCAACACCACAAACTTCGACAAGTCTAAGCCAAGCCCCTTGATCTTTTCCTGCACCTTGTCCACAGTTTCGTAAAATCCCACATACATCACCTTTTGGCTCATCTGCGCCGCCGCATACAGCGCCAACGAAGTCTTTCCAGAACCAGGAGGGCCATACATTAGAGAAAATCCACGAAACAGCTCTCTCATAACCCCCCTACGTATTCCGCAAACCGACGCCACCCCTCAGGGCTACGAAGCGCTTCAGCCGCTACCCTAGAGTCAATTTTGTACTTCCTGGCAAAATCCACAAAAAGCGTGTTTACAAGTTCGGCGTTGTGCCGGCCCAGCTCAAGCTCTATGTAGTGGAGCAGTAGCCACGGCCTCTCAAAAACTTCAGAGAGCGAACCGCCTCTCTTCCGTATTTTATATTCTATGACCGAACGCAGGGGGACGCCCAAAGAGTAGTAGAAAGCCCTAAACAACTCAACCGCGTCCACAAGCCGTCGCATAGGTCACCTTATATACGTTACTATATACACGTCGAGCGCCACTGTTGTGGAGGCGTATATGGCGAGGGGCGATCTGAGCCGTGTCTCTCGCTTAGTCTGTCGAAGGCTTACTGTGCGCGGGGCGGCGTGGAGGAGGTTTTAACAGCCTTGAGAGAGTGGATAATGACGACGACTTCCAAGAACGCCGTACGCCTTGAACGTCAATGCTTAATAAACCGGGTCTACGTATAGCCGCCGAGACCCCCGTGGATAAGCTTTTAAGCGGCGGCGCAGAAACACCAGTGATGAGGCCAGGCGCTGCCGACACGTGAAGACAGCTCGAGAGGGCTGAGGCCGCGTCACTCCCAAATACACCAAGAAGGCCATAAACACGTGCTTAACGTGTCAGCCGCCGCCAGGGCCTGAGCGACGCCTATCCACTAGCAACTAAACTCCGGCAAGACGCCGCGGCCCGGCGTCTAGTTGAGAAAATTTAGATTTCCACAGCTGAAGCCGCACCGCCTCAATAGCCAAGGCGTTGACGTCGGTCAACTTCTACGCATCTTTCGCCGGTCATCGCCGAGCTACGGCGCCGCCATACGCCTTGAACGTCGACGCTTAAATTATTAAACTATTTTATTACAGCCGTGGAACTTGTCGGCGCCTTCGACAACCACGCCCATGCCAACAAATTAACGGGGCTTGGCCCAGAGGAAGTAGTGCGCCGCTTCAAGGCGGCTGGGGGACGCGGCATCGTCTTCGTCTCCCTCTTGACCTGGTCCATAGGAGGGAGGCCGGGAGACAGAGACTGGGTGGTCAAGCTGTACGAACAGACAGTAGAGAATGTAGAGATAGCAAGAAGACTTGGCCTTGTGTCGGGGGCCGTGGTGGGTCTCCACCCCGCTGAATGCGTCAAGCTTATAGAAGCCGGGTGGGGCGTGGGAGAGGTGGAGGACTTCATGCGGTGGGCGGTGGACCTGGCGGCTAGGTACGTAGAGGAGGGGCGGGCAGTGGGGCTGGGGGAGTTCGGACGCCCCCACTGGCCTGTGGAGGCCGGCGTGGTGGAGCTCTGCAACCGGGTGACGCTCTACGCCATGGAGCGGGCGAGAGACGTAGACGCTGTGGTGCACCTCCACCTCGAACGCGGGGGACAGGCCACGGTAGACTCCGTGGCGGAGCTTGCAAAGAAGGCCGGCATAAACCCCGTCAAGGTGGTGATGCACCACGTCGAAGGGGCCTTGGCGGGCTACGCCTACGCGAAGGGCCTCTCCCCCTCCGTCCCCATAGGTCGCAAGGGCGAGTTTGAAGAAGCGCTTAGGGCAGGCCCCATCTTCGTGGTGGAGAGCGACTACATAGACGACAGATCTCGGCCGGGGGCCGTCATACCGCCGTGGACGCTTGCCGCCAAGCTCAGGCAGTATGTGGAAAAGGGCCTGCTCTCGGCAGACGAGATGCAGAAGATATGTGTAGAAAACGTGAGGCGTATATACGGCGACGCCCTTGTGGTCACCTCCTCAACGCCGTCAACACCTTCTTAAAAGCCGCCGCGGTGTCCACAGCGTCTTGCTCAGTTAAATTCGGCATCACGAGAAGCGACAGCACCCGCTCCGCCGCCCACTCTGCATTGGGAAGAGGTCTGTATTCCGTCTTTCTCCCGTAGAAGGGACAGCTCCAGGGGCAGCCGAGGCCGTGGCCCTCCCGCCGCTGGAAGAGAGGAGTTTTGTAGAGGGGGACTGGGTAGGCCACGAAGACGTTGCCTACCCCCTCGGCCCTCAACGCCTCCACCACGTAGTCCCTCGGCTTTGCGAGCTTCTCCACTGCGAGGAGGATCTGCACCAGATGCCAGCTGTGTCTCATGTAGGGCCTCGGCCTCGGCACCGTCAACAAGTCGCCCTCCAGCGGCGCCAGCTCCTCCAGCAAGACCTTTACGTAGGCCTCCCGCCTCTTCTGCATCTCGGGCCACTGCTTGAGTTGGTAGTAGGCGAGGACCCCCTGCATCTCGGTCATCCTGTAGTTGTAGCCCAGCAGTTCGTAGCTGTACTTCCCCACCTCGCCGTGGGCTCTGATGAGCTTTGCCCGCTCGGCGTACGCCGCCACGTCGGTGGCCACCGCGCCCCCCTCCCCAGACGTGATGTGCTTCGTCGCGTAGAAGCTAAACGTCGAGATGTGTCCGATGGAGCCTACCCGCCTGCCCCGGTACTCAGCCCCCAAGGCCTGCGCCGTATCCTCCACGATCTTGACGCCGTACCTCTCGGCGAGTTTCATAAATTCGTCCATCTCTGCCGGCATTCCCGCGAGATGTACCACAACCACGGCCTTGGTCTTGTCGGTGATCTTCTCCTCCACAGACGCGGGGTCTAGGTTCAACGTCTCTCTATCTATGTCGGCGAAGATAGGCACGGCGTTGGCGTGGAGCACCGCCGTGGCGCTTGCGGCGAAGGTAAAAGGCGTGGTGATCACCTCGTCGCCGGGCCCCACCCCCACCGCCTTAAGCGCCGTGTGGAGGGCAGTCGTGCCGTTGGACACCGCCAGGACGTGCCTAACCCCCAGGAAAGAGGCAAGCTCGCCTTCAAACGCCTTGACCCACCTCCCGTGCTGAGCCGTCAAGATACCGGACTTAAGAACCTCGGCGATGGCTTGGACAACCTCTTCGCTGTACACCACAGGCCTAGCCACGATGGGGTCCTTCCTCACCGGGCTCCCTCCCTCAATCGCCAACATAGGCATAAATATGGCCCCCTATAAAAAACTGTGAGGTGGCTATACTTCACATACGTCCTCTACTGGGCCGCCGTGGCCCTCACTACGGCGCTGGCCGCGGCAGGTTACTACATAGTAGAGCCAGAGACCTTGGCAAAGACCATCAACGAAACAGCTTCGTCGCCGTATGAACAACGTCTCCTACAATCCGCCCTAGACCTTCTGGTAGTAGCCGTAGCATCATACCCCGCCCTTTTCTACGCCGCGGCGGCGTACGGTGCCGTCACAGCAGCTCTAGCCGAAGTCTTCGACATATACTACACCATACTCTATGTAGCTGTGGCCCACGTGGTGCTCTTGTTCTTCGCACAAGTTGCGCAGTGGCACCCCGTCGTGCAATACCTAACCAAAAGAAGAATAGATTGGAAGAGATACGTCTTGTGGCTAGTTACCTCCCTTTCGCTACTGGGCGTTCTCTCGCTTTAAGCCTGGGCCGCCAGATACTGCTCTACAATGTCGTAGCCGTATATAGCCTTAAACATCTCGCGGCCCTGCGGCGTCATCTGCGTCGGGTCCCACGGCCGCTCGAAATCCACCTCGACCTCCACGTCCTTGGCCTCCGGCACGGCGGACTGCACGGCGTAGCCCACCTCCTGCGCCACGTTGCCAGCCACCGGACAGCCCACAGCCGTCAAAGTCATGACGACCTTCAAAACGCCGTCTTCCAACCAGACCCGCCTAATAAGTCCAAGGTCGTAGACGTTGATGGGGATCTCCGGGTCGTACACCTGCCTCAGAATTTCTACCACCTTCTGAGCCTTGTCAGGCGGCAAGTTCGTCTCGAACACAGGCTTCTCGTCCATGGTCTTTGCATCGATTTACAGATAAAAACTTTATACAGGGAAAATGAGAGATTAACCATGCAGGTGATAGATGTAACCGGCCAACAGTGCCCCGACCCCCTCAAGACTGTGGCAACAGCCCTCGCGACGGCCTCCGCCGGAACCCGGTTTAAAATCGTCACAGACGACTACGTCTGCTACATGATGCTACGCCGCCTCATGGCGCTCAACGACGTCAAAATACTAGAGGCCGAGGAGACCGGACCCTACGCGTTAGTGGTAGAGAAGTAGTAATAAATCCCCAGTCTCGTTACCTCATGTACGAGGGTAAGTTCTACAGGCTGTTGCACCCACGCCCCACGGTAGTAATAGCGTCTAAATGCCCCAACGGCAGGATAAACCTCATGCCCGCCTCCTGGAACACGCCGGTCTCCGAAGAGCCGCCGACGGTAGCCGTGGCGGTGGAGAAAGAGGCCTACACACACCAATGCCTCCAACACCACAAATACGCCACGCTCAACGTGCCCCCCATAGACGCCGCCGACTTGGTCTACAGGCTAGGAAGCGTCAGCGGCCGCGAGGTGGATAAGGTTGCCCAGTTCGGCGTTAGGCTGGCTCCGTCGCAGAAGGTAGACGTTCCCCGCATGGCGGACGCCCTCGCCGCGTACGAGGTGGAGGTCTACAAAGAGGTGGAGGTGGGCGAGGTGACGCTGTATATCTTCCGCGTACTAGATACGTGGGTCGCGTCAGGCGTCGCCGACCAATGGGGCTTCGACTTTAAGAAGGTGAACATCCCCCTACACGGCGCAGGCCGAGCCTTCTACAAGGTAGACCCCCGCCCGGTCTTTGCAAAGAAGTAGTTAACTTATATGAAATATGGAGCAATTATTGCGGCAGTAATTGCGGTGTTGTTGACAGCGGTTATTGTGTATTTCGCCTTTTAGCCGCCGGCGGCGTCCATGCTCACCGCCTCACCTTCTCCGTCACCTACGCCGACTCCCACATAATACACAGAAAAATCGTAATCGAGACGCAGAGCCCCTTCGGCCAAGTAAAGCAACTGAGATCCCCCATAAACTCCCCAACGCTGGAGATAGGCAACTACACTCCGCCGCCTGCCCTCGGCCAGCACACAGAAGAGATACTCAAAGAACTGGGATACAGCGACAAAGAAATCGAAAAAATGATCGCGGCGGGCGTCGCATGGCGATTTAAAGACGTCGTAAAAACTTAATAAGCCCGTATAAGTTCCTCTACCGAGCGGGGGTGCCCGAGCCAGGTCAACGGGCGGGCGGCTACCCGCCTGCCCGGCTAAAGGGGCAGGGTTCAGGTCCCTGTGGCGTAGGCCTGCGTGGGTTCAAATCCCACCCCCCGCACCACCTCTAACCCTCAACTCTCCTTTACGGTATGTGTACCCGCTTTACAATTATCAGTCTGCTTCAGCTAGACGCCTCTGGCCGTAGTAGACGTTGCTGAGTCGCGTGGAACGCGCAGGAACCGGAGGGGTAGCTCCGTCCTTGAAAGAAAGGGGAAAATACGGTTTTGTAGTACAGCTATTCGCTTATGCTAGGCCTAATAAGCTACGCCGCGATTCATTGCCCCCTCAAGGCAACGCTACCCCGGGGGTCTAGATGTGCCATAACATTCCCAATAGAGAAGGCATTGCCGCTCCACCTCAAGCCACCTCTATAGCCCTCGAGTAAGTACATAAATTACTGCGGCGGATGACGTGCTGGCGGACAACCTCACAACTATCGGCAGTCCGAAGTCAAGCGACGCGATGTGTTGACCTCTCTCGGTTGCCACATTGAGCCGAGGGATCGAGGTAAGCACCACGTCAACAGTACTCGCTCTTTCGACGACAGCGACATCGTCAGTTATATAATCCTTGCCAGTGCCCCCCGGCAGAGATGTCCACCTCTGTCCCTCGGCTGTGAATCTGCCCAGCGGCACAGTCCTCCGGTGGGAGCCGTTGCAGAGGTATAGCCACCCCTCTTCGCCCGGGGCGTAGATAAACACAGCGTGTTGAAGAGGCCTCCCGCCTTTCTTCAAGACGATTTGTAGGTCCTCGGCGCCTTCTTTTGACTGCTGTAACGTCACCTTCGTCCCGTATTTGTCGTAGACGACGCCTTCGCGGCTCGCCGCTACGAGGGACGACAGCGCCACCAACGCCAACGCGAAGCCCACGGCATCTCAACAACAAAGTGCCCCGGTGTTTTTTAACTTCTGCGAGATTTCCGTGGTTTGTCGAAACGACGAGGCGGAGAGAGCAGAAACGCGTATGACCGCAGTAGCGGCTCTCGGCGGCGGGGCTGAGGGGGGCGTGGGCGGTAAAGCTTTTAACTTGTCAATTTATTTATTCTCGGCGGCGGTAGCTCAGCCTGGTTAGAGCGCTCTGGGGCGAAGCCCCGCGTAGGGCTCATAACCGGGAAGTCCCGGGTTCAAATCCCGGCCGCCGCATTTTTATGATGAAGGCGTCGGGACGTTATAGACTGGTGATAGTCACCTGGAGGGCTGACTGTGGCATTCGGCGTCCAGGAGGGGCGTCAAGGGGGCCTCTGCGTGTCTTTCCTCTAACGCCCAGAGGGCAGTGTGTAATGCGGCTCTCGACACGGGGCCCAGAGGCAACGGCGTGTCTATGGGCTGGGATGTGTGGCGTATATCGGCCTGGGGACACTGTCCCCGGAACTCAGAGGCTATGATTACAAGGTCCTTAGCATATTCGCGCGTCCGGCGTATCAAAGCTTTGGCGAATGGCCGGTCTGCGCAGGGCACCACTAGGGCGTCTACCGAGATTGTGTATGCCACTATTTTTTCTACTAGGTGGTTGTAGTAGGCCTCTTCGAGCTCTTTATCTATCTCTTCGGCGTCTTGGGCGTGGGTGCATTCGTTTCTACAAGCTAGTTGAATTATTTCGGCGGCTCTGGGGTCCTGGGTGTGGAATTTCTTTTTGCCGGTTTCTAACAGTCTTTTTGCCACATAGGGCGCCACGTACTGTACGTAGTGCAGAAGAGGCGTGGCGTAAAGCGGTACGGTGGGTATCTTCCTGCCCTTGTAGTAGAGGGCGATGTTGTCCTGTAGTAGTTCTATGACTAACGTCGGTTCGAGCCTCGCCATTCAGAGTGGGGTAGGTTTCCCGTATATAGTTTCTGTTCGCAAAAATTCGACGTGTAGTCGCGGCTACTCGTAGGCGGCAAGGCGCATAAGGCGTTGAGCTACTGGCTGAGGCCGCGGCTGGGCGGTGGAATGTGGTGAGCGGGCTGAGGAAGACGCTGTGGGCGGGCGGACTTCGGCGAAGATGGATGCCACGTCTATGCCAAGGACAAGACGGCGCCTGGGGTATATGTAGCAGCGCGTAAAAACGCCGGGGCTGGCGGTCTTTCTTCGAGTTCATGAGGGGAAATTTTAGAGCTTAAGCCGTGGCCGCCAGGTTGTTGGAAGTAGGGCACGGGCCGATGGCCGGAAACAGCCGCTATTGAAGTGGAGTAATATTTTTCAATTCGGCCTTGAGCCGAAGTTCAGGTGGTGGCCTGGAGGTCTTTCTTGAGGTTAAGTACAACTCGGCGCGTGGTACACCTAGGCGCCACACATCCCAGGCCCCGGTGAGTCGGAGTTTTTGTGAATGTTGGCGACGGGCCGGACAAGCCGATAAATCGTCGGGAGGAGATACCCGGCCTGCGGGCCGGGGGAGGAGGTCGGCAACATTTAATTAGGGTTCTTTTTAGATCTATATATGGACTTTGGTCTATCGCGTGAAGATAAGTTGTTTGTGGACTCTGTAAGATCCTTCGCCGAGAGGGTTATAGCGCCTAGGTGGGTTGAGATAGACGAGAGGAAGTGGCCTATTGAGGAGGTGGCGGCGCGCCTCGGCGAGGCCGGCTTGCTGGGGATCCCCCTGAGTTCTAAATACGGGGGGCAGGACGGGTCGTTCCTCCAAGCCGCACTGGCGGCTGAGGAGCTGGCCTACGCAGATCCGTCTCTCGCCACGCCTGTGTATATGTTGCTGGAGACCGCCTGGCCTTATATGGTCCAGCGGTATGGGCGGGAGGAGGCGAAGGGGGAGGTTCTGCCGGAGGTGGCGGCAGGACGCGCGTTTATAGGCATAGGCTCTACGGAGCCGCAGGGCGGAAGCGACGTCGCATCTTTCCAGACAAAGGCCGTGAAGGAGGGTGGGCTGTGGAGGCTGTATGGCGAGAAGAACATGGTGACTGGCGTCACGACTATACTAAATCTGCCCTACGGCGGAGGCGTTATAGCCATAACTAGGACGGGCAGGCTGGAGGATAGGCACAAGGCCATCACTGTGTTTCTCGCGCTACTCAAGAGAAAGGGGAGGGTTACGCCCGGCTTCTCGCACAGAGACTGGGAGGAGATCGGGCGGCACGGCCTCCCCACAGGCTACCTGACGTTGGAGGGGCTCCCCGTAGAGGAGGCGTTTATGCTTGGCGAGCTCAACGGCGGATTTAAAATCGCCATGGAGGGCTTCAATCTAGCCCGCACCATAATCGGCGCGGCGTCTATAGGAGCTGCCAGATGGCTTCTAGACAGAGGTCTTGAGTGGATCAGGCAGAGGGTCGTCTTCGGCAAGCCCATCGCGAGCTACCAGGGGATAAGCTTCAAATTCGCCGAGCTATACGCCAGGCTTGAGGCGGCCAAGCTCGCCGTTTATAAGGCGGCTTGGGTCGCGGATAGGCACTACGGCGGCGACTCGGCCTTTACGTTGCAAGACGTCGCCACGGCGGGCGCCGCCGCGAAGTACCTGGCGGTGAGCTTGGCCGTGGAGACGGCGCTGGAGGTTATGAAGTGGTTCGGCGGCGCCTCCTACTTCAAGGAGACCAACGTGGCGAGGTCTCTGCTGGGCATATTGTCTTACTACGTCGGCGCCGAAGGTGCTGAGAACATACTTAAACTAATAATCGCCAGAAACGTCATCGGGAGAGACCTCGTCTGACCTAGAGATTTTGTTTAATTTCTCAGCGATTCTTATATATGTGAAGAGGATAGAGGGTCTTAGGACTCAGCTAGACGCGGTGGGGTATCTCAAGTCGGTAAAGAAGTTGCTCGGGGTCACCTACAGAGAACTCTCCTCATTGCTTGATCTGCCCGAGAGCGTTCTTTCCCGGTACGTCACAGGCGATATGCTTCCCTCTGTCGAGACCGCCCAGGAGATTTTGAAGAGACTCGAGGAGGCTTATCCTGTGGCCGCCGTGGTGAAGGCTCGGTTGAAGACTTACGAAACGTACCTAGACATGTCGTTTGTAAATTTGCCGGAGTTTTGGCGGCTTTACGAGATATATCTAGCGAGGAGGTTTCCGAGTCTGGAGGTCGATGTAGTGCTCACGGCGGCGGCCGACGGCATACCTCTGGCGGTCGCCGCAGCCTCTAGGTTCGAGGCTTCTCTGGTCGTGGCGAAGCAGTATAGAGAGCCTGGAGTGGAGAACTACGACTATACATATCTAAGAGAGGGGAAGCCCGTGACGTTATACATACCGGCGACGCAGATTAGGCGCGGCTACAAAGTCTTCATCGTAGACGACATCGCCAGGACTGGGAAGACTCTCAAGGCTCTCGTAGGTCTTTGCAATAAGGCGGAGGCACATGTCGTGGGTGCGTCCATTCTTGTGGCGCGCAGAGACTTAAACATAGAGGTCGACTTTCCTATAGATGTGCTTTACACATATTAACACATATAAACCTGCACAGAGAAACACACAATGATAAGGGTTGGGGACCTCTTAAGAAGACCTGTCGTGGCGCTCCCAGAGACAGCCACCATACGCGAGGTAGCAGTCGAATTGGCTAAAAACAGAGTAGGTCTTGCCGTGCTTACGGCCAAAGACAACCCGAAAAGACCCGTGGCGGTTGTGTCTGAGAGAGATGTGCTGAGGGCGGTGGCTGAGAGAAGAGACCTAGACGGACCTGCTATGGCAATCGCAAATAGGCCGATCACAGTATTTGACACAGACCCTGTGAGAGTTGCGGCGGAGAAAATGCGGCAACACAACATCCGCCACATAGTGGTGGTGAACAAAGACGGGGAACTCGTGGGCGTGCTCTCCATACGAGACCTATGCTTTGAGCGGGCAATCCTCCTCGAACTTGCCACAGCCGAGGCGCCAGCAACGCCATGACGACGAGACCCTGTAGAGTAGTCGCCGTTGTCTCGGGGGGACCCGACAGCACTTGCTACACGGCGCTTTGGCTAAAGAGGGGATGCGACGTGCATGCCATCTCCTTCCTCTACGGCCAGAAGGCAACCGTGGAGGTTGAAAGGGCGCAGGTCTTGCTTAAAAAGTTGGACCAGGTGGCCGCCGAGAGGGGCTGGGGGAGGATCTTGGAGCACAGGGTGGTGAACCTCTCGGCGCTTGGCGAGCTTTGGCGCGGCACCCAGCTCACGGACGCCTCCGTGGCGGTTGAAAAGGAGTACACGCCAACTGTGGTTGTGCCTATTCGCAACGTGGTTATGGCGGCAGTTGCAACCGCCTACGCATACACCATCAGAGGCATGACTGGGGCCAAGGTCTATGTGGCGCTTGGCTCCCACTACGACGACATAAGGCCGAGGGAGGACACTTGGGAGCCCCTGTATCCAGACTGCTCTCCCGAGTGCATAGAGGCGCTACAGACCGCCTTTCACATCTGCCACTTCAGGTCAGAACGCGACGTGGAGATCTGGACGCCCTCTAGAGAGGGTTTAAAGAAGTCCCACCTCTTGAGGCAGTGCTACCAAGAGGTAGGCGACTTGGTGTACGAGACCTGGTCGTGCTACAGGTCGGGGGAGGCGCACTGCGGCGCCTGCGAAAGTTGCAGAAATAGACACGCCGCGTTTATCGAGGCTGGACTGCCCGACTGCACAGCCTATTTATCCCCGCCGGGTCCCGGCTTCGAGAGGCGGGGGCAGTTTTATATCCACATGAGCTGTAAGGGCAGGTAATCGTTCCGGGGATCCGGCGTCCCGGCGGTGCTGACGCCGACCAGCTCGCGGCGTTGTTGAGCCGGGGCTCAGCTAATCATGCCATCTTCACCCCTCTGCCGTTCCCATGCTCATCACATCTCTTTTCCTCCACAAAGCGATTTATAAAGACGCGGCCGCCTGAGGTTAAGCGTCGGCACGGTCCTCCGCGCCTCCTCCACCAGGCCTAGGTCTATGGCCACCTCTCTGTAGCGTTCGCCGACGCCGAGCTCAGCCTCGACGACGCCGAATGGGTTGACGACAAGAGAACGGCCGGTGAACCTCTGGCCGTACAGCGCAGCCACCGCGACGTACATGCCGTTCTCCACTGCGCGCGCCCGGGCCAAGACGTGTAGCGTTTCTTCTTTGAGAGGCCCTGCGTACCAGGCGGCGGGCACGGCGGCTAGCTGGACGCCCGCCAAGGCGAGCTCTCTAAACACCTCGGGGAACCTCAACTCGAAGCAGACGGCGAACCCTACCTTTGCGCTCTTTACGTCAAAAACCTGCGACAACTCGGCGCCTGGCTCCACTATGTCCGACTCTCTGTAGCCGTAGGCGTCGAAGAGATGCGTCTTTCTGTAAATCCCCACCAACGCGCCGCTGGGCGATACAAGCGCCGTGGTGTTGTAAACCCTCGGCCTAGGCCCCCTCTCGAGAAACGCCCCGGCCACATAGGCGCCGCTTTGCGAGGCGATCCGCCCAAGTCTCTCCACGAAATCCTCAAGCGTAGTAGCCCTACGCCACACCTCTTCCGCCGGGAGGCCGGTGGGGTCGAAGAGAGAATACTCCGGCAACAGGACGAGGTCGGCCTCCTTCACCAAGCCCGCCACCTTCTCCACGTCGCCGGGCTGGATCTGGGCGATGCCTATCCTAAACATAAATACAGGAATTTGCGGGGGTTATACATGTTGAGCCTAATTACCTCGATCGCCCTCATCACGCCCTCGGGCGCCTTCTCGCCGGGGCCGCTTACGGCTTCAGCAATTGCGCTCGGCGCCTCTAAGGGATGGAGGGCCGGCCTATACGTCGCCGTCGGGCACATGCTTTTTGAGTTACCCTACGTTTACGTCCTCACCTACCTCTTCAGCCGCGTAGACGTGGGGCCCTACAGGACCTACATGGCTCTCGCCGCCACGGCCTTTATAATTTACTTCGCCTACCTCCTGCTGAGAGACGCCTGGAGGATAGCCAGGGGGGCGCCCCCGACGCCTCCCAAATCCACCTTCGCCAGCCCTCTCGCCGCTGGCTTTCTGCTGACCGCGTTGAACCCCTACTTCCTCCTGTGGTGGCTCGGCGTGGCCGGCCCAATTCTAGCCGAACTGGCGACTCAGCCGTTCTACGTCTTCGTTGCGGTCTACGCCGTCCACGTCGCGTTCGACTACCTCTGGCTCGGCCTAATGGCTACGCTAGGAGGCGCCGCGGCGCGGCTACTGACGGCGAAGCTCTACGCAGTCTTCCTGGCTGTCCTCGCCGTCATACTCCTATACTTTGGAGTTGAGCTGGTTGGAAATGCTCTTTAAGATACTCAACATTGTCTTCGCGTTCTCAAGCATTGAGTGATTGTTATTGAAGAAGATATAGACCTTGTCAGGCCTTAGCTTAGCCACCTCCTCAGCCACGGCCCTCAACTCATCCTCCTCGTAGTGGTGCGAGTACCAGAAAGTTCTGCCGTGCATCCTCAGGTAAACTATGCCACCTGTAGAGACTATCCAAGTGACGTCAGGCGAGTCTACAGACACAAGCGTGAAGCCGACCCCCTCAGCCCACCTCACAACCTCATCGCGGAACCAGTCTGGGTGCCGAAACTCAAACGCCGCCCTCAACCCAAGAAGCTGGGCGATTTGTTCCACCTGCGCCATGGTTTCTGCAGTTCTGCGGAAAGTCGGCGGCATCTGGAAGAGATAGAAATCGACCAGATGATCCAGCGGACGAAATACGTCAAGAAAACCCCCAAGCCTCTCCAGCGCCTTTTCAGACAACTTGCCGAAGTGCGTAACGCCTCTGTACACCTTGACGGCCCACCTCAGCGCTTTCCCCACTTCTGCCCACCTCTTCACCTGCTCTGCTGCGGGGACGCGGTAGAAGCTGGTGTTAAGCTCCACCGCGTTTAGCCCGCTGTGATTGACATACCACTCAAGAGACCTCCCCAAGTTCCAAGAATACATCCACCCCGAAGTTCCCACGTAGACCTCCACCTAAAAAACCTACCGCGACAGTATTTATCCTGTTGCCTCCTCGGCTGAGATTTTCACGGAATGCTAAAGTTGAATAGGAAAGAAGCCGGAATAGACGCCTTTATAGAAACCGACAATCTGCGGCCTCTACAAAACTCTCTAAGGCCCTGACAAAGGGGTTTACTTGGGGAGGACCGGTATATGGATTACATAGGACGTTTTGTCTAAAGAACTGTGATGCTAGAAGAGGGGGAGTAACAAGAAGTTGGCGCCCCGGCCGGGATTTGAACCCGGGTCACGGGCTCGACAGGCCCGCATACTAGTCCGGGCTATACTACCGGCTGGAGTAGCTGGTGCGGCTATGGCTCCCTCGGGGAGGCCGGGGCGCCTCTAACTACTGAGAGGTTTAAAAAATTTTCTTCTGTTCCATCTAGGATCTTGCAGTGGTTTTTCAGATAAGTGTTTATCCGCCTATCCATTGCTCGGTATGTCTCAACATGTCTCGCCAACCGTCTAGGGCAGGAGCATGGCACGTCTTCTCAAGAGGTTTGAAGTTGTCTATTTGCTTCTCCGGCCAGTTTGACGATATAATAGAACGACATGCCAGGTAAAACAAGAAAACTGCTCTTAGTTTTCTAAAGCACGTAGCACGAGGAGAGTCGTCGTCTCGTTTTCCTGCCCTATTTTTTCCGAAATTACTTCGGGATAGAAATACTTAAAAAGATAGAACAATAGATGGTCATGGCAACAGAAGTAAAAGGTCCATACCTGGGAATGAAAATACCGGAAGATCTATGCTTCAAGACCGACGCCGGCGAGAAGTGCTTCCGCGACTACAAGGGCAAGTGGCTGTTGCTGTTCAGCCACCCCGGCGACTTCACGCCGGTGTGTACCACCGAGTTCGTGGCGTTCTCTAGGAAGTATGAGGAGTTTAAGAAGAGGGGCGTGGAGCTTCTGGGTCTCAGCGTAGACACCGTCTATAGCCACATAGAGTGGAAGAGGCAGATCGAGCAGGCCTTCGGCGTCAAGGTTCCGTTCCCCATAATTGCAGATGTGGACATGAAAGTGGCGTCGATCTTCAACGCCGTGCCGCCTGGGCAGAACTTGACGGTTAGAGTAGTCGCGTTGATCGACCCAGACCTGAAGCTTGCCTGGTTCGCCGCATATCCCTACACCAACGGCCGCAATATTGACGAGATACTGCGCATAATCGACGCCATACAGTTCAGCTACAAGTACGGCTACGCCACGCCGGCAGACTGGAAGCCAGGAGACCCCGTAATCGTGACGCCGCCAGCCACAGTAGAGGCCGCCGAGAAGAGACTAAAGGAGCCAGGCGTTGAATGCAAATATTGGTGGTTCTGCACAAAGAAATACGAAGAAGTAATCAAACGGTAAATAACGACAACACAAGC